>Ga0070741_10002686_pt1 | contig 46627 bp, 53 predicted proteins | sample Coa_R1_4_FD_66440 | JGI IMG/M metagenome (GOLD analysis project Ga0070741, IMG submission 66440) | Surface soil microbial communities from Centralia Pennsylvania, which are recovering from an underground coalmine fire - Coalmine... | ecosystem: Environmental > Terrestrial > Soil > Unclassified ... | reverse complement strand
CGCTCATCGCCGGCCAGCCGAAGGACGCAGCCGGCGCGGACGGGGGCGAGACGGAAGCGCATTGCTCGGCACACCGCCGAGCGGGACGATTTGCAGATCCCGTGCACGTGGAACGCCGGGCACCCGCGACGCGGCGCCGTTGCGCGGGTGTGAGCATCCGGACCCCCGTACGCGAAAGGAGACGGACGGGGTGGAGGGGCGCCTTAGAACAGCCCGAGCGACGCCTGGATGCCGAAGACGTCCGCGCTGCCGTCGAAGTGGCCGCGCAGAAGCGCGCCGGTGTTCGGATCGGCGTTCCGGGCTCCGCCTTCGATCGCGAAGACGTGCGTGTACCCGAAGTCGAGTCGCAGGCGGTCGCGCACGTAGCCGACGCCGATCGAGCCCCAGATGCGGTCGCTGTCGGGGATGCGCGGCGTGCGGAAGGTCGGGCTCGGAACCGGCGTCTCGTCGAGCGCCGTGCCGACGCGGAAGATCCAGCTCGGCGTCGGCGTGTACTGGAAGGCGAGCGCGTAGCGGAACGTGTTGTCCCAGTTCTCGGGGATCGTCGTCGTCGGCTGCCGCGGGTTCGCGAAGCGGATGACGAGCGTGTCGAAGCGGTCCCAGTGGATCCACATGATGTCCGCGAGGACGGCCCAGTGCTCCGTGATCTGGTGGAAGGCGCTCAGGTCGGTCCAGTCGGGCAGGTTCAGGTCCGCGCTCCCGGGCGTGTTCACGAGGGCGCCGGTCGCCTGGAGGAGCCGCGCTCGCCGCGGGATCGTGAAGTAGGCGTTGCCGTCGAGCTCCTGGTCGATCCGCGACCGGTACGTGAGGCCGAAGCGCGTGAACGGGGTCGGGTGGACGAGGATGCCCGCGTTGTACCCGAAGGCCCAGTCGTGGCCGCGGATCTTGACCGCCCCGTCGACGCGCTGCGGGCGGAAGCCGAGCGCGCGGCACGCCGCGGGCGTGAGCCCGGCCTCCGCGCCGAAGATCCCGCAGACGGCGCCGAGGTCGATCGCGTTCGTGAGCGTCGCCCGCGCCCACATCGCGTCGGCGCCGGCGCCGATGGACAGCCAGTCGGTCAGCCGCACGGCGAGCGACGGGTTCACGTTGATCGTGCGGAGGTCCGACTTGAGCGCGTGGTAGCGGCCCACCCACCCGTCGTCCCACTGCGTCCGGAGCCCGAACGGCGTGCCGACCCCGACCCCGACGCGCCACCGATCGGTGACCTGCTGCGAGAGGTAGAACGAGGAAAGGAGCCCGATCTCGTCGGAGTCGCTGTTCGGCCCCCGGAGCGGGGCGCCGCCGAGGGCCGGGGTGATGATCGACCCCTCGTTCTCGAAGTGCGCGTGCGTCTGCACGAGGTTCCCCGAGCCTGCGACGTTCGTTCCCTCGAGGAGCGTCATCCCGGCGGGATTCCAGAAGATCGTCGAGGCGTCGGCGGCGATCGCCCCCTCCCCCGCGTTCGCGCTCCCGACGCCCCGCCCGTTCTGCTCGTAGAGCAGGAACCCCGAGGCGTGGACCTGCGCGGCGCCCACGGTCACGGCGCCGACGAGGCCGAGAAGCCCGAGGAGGCGGTGCATCGGCGCACGGAGTGTCGCGCGGCGGCGACGCGCGCGTCGAGAGGGGAAGGACGGTATTTCCTCCCCACCGACCCGGGAGCGACGGCGCGCGGCGCGGCGGCTCATCGGAGCGCGAAGCCGAGGACGCCCTCGAGCGCGGCGAGCGCGGTCCCGGGGTCGTCCACCTTGATCGTCGTCATACCGAGGGCGCGGGCGGTCTTCAGGTTCGCGCCGATGTCGTCGAGGAAGACGGCCTCCGGCGGCGTGATCGCGAGGCGCTCGCACGCCAGGTGGAAGATCGCCGGGTCGGGCTTCCGGAGGCCGACGAAGGCGGACTCGACCATCACGTCGAAGTGCGGCGCGAGCGCCGACACGCCGGGCTCCTCGCCGACCCAGTTGTTCGTGATCGCGCCCGCCTTGAGACCGCGTGCGCGGATGCGGGCGATCGCCGCGAGCATCTCGGGACGCGGCGTCGTCGACGCGGCGACGCGCGCCATCAAGTCGCGCGCCACGATGCGGCAGCCGCCGGCGGCGCAGTCGGCGTCGAACGCGGCGTAGAACGCCTCGAGCCCGAGCTCGCCGCGCTCGAGCCGGGCCCACGCGCCGCCCGGTCCCGTCGCGACGACGATCCGGTTGATCGAACCCGCCGGGAGGCCGTGCGCGCGCTCGTACGCGGCGATCGCGTGGAGGGGGGACCCGACGACGACGCCGCCCAGGTCGAACAGCACGGCGCGAAGAGGCACGGCGCGACTGTAGCGGAAGCCACCCATCCCTGACAGACTCGGCGGCGATGCACCGCGAGCCGCTCCTCCGGCTCCTCGCCGCACACGCCGCCCGGCATCCGGAGGACCGGGCACGGGCCGAGCGCATCGCCCGCTTCGTCCGGGCGCACCCCGACTGCTTCGAGCGCGCGTGTCTTCCGGGGCACGTGACCGGCTCGGCCTGGGTCGTGTCGGCCGACGGGCGACGCGTTCTCCTGATGCACCACCGCAAGCTCGGCCGCTGGCTCCAGCTCGGCGGCCATGCCGACGGCGAGGCCGACGTCCGCACCGTCGCGCTGCGCGAGGCGCGCGAGGAGTCGGGGATCGAGGCCCTCGCGGCGCCCCCCGGCGACGCCGGGGCGCTGCCCCTCGACGTCGACGTCCACCCGATTCCCGCGCGTCCCGGCGAGCCCACCCACCTCCACCACGACGTCCGCTTTCTCCTCGTGGCGCCGCCCGGCGCAACGCCGCGCGCGAACGACGAGTCGCACGAGCTGCGCTGGATCCCCCGCGACCGCCTCGCGGCGTTCGTCTCCGAGAAGGGGATGCTCAGGATGGAGCGCCGCGCGCGCGCCATCCTCGGTGTCGGGCGGGCCCCCTAGCGTCCGCCGGCGAGGAGCGCGCGCTCGATCCCGTCGTCGACGGGCTTCGGGCCGAGCCAGACGGCGAGCAGCGCGCTGCCGAAGTCGTCGCCCGCGATCGTCCCCCGCGAGCTTCCGTTCACGACGACGCGGGTCGTTCCGGGCGCGACCGTGAGCGCGATCACGTCGCCCGGCCGGACCGCCGGGAACATCTGCTCGAACCGGGCGAGCCGGTCGCGCAGCGCCGGCATGCGGTCGGCGGAGTTCCGCTCGAACGCGTCCCCGATCGCCGACGCGATCTCGTCCGCGTCGAGCGCGCGGAGGAGATGAAGCGCGACGTAGCGGACGTCGTGCGCGGCGACGACGGCGTCGGCCGAGGTGGCGGGGTGCTCGAGGTAGAGGCCGATCGCGTACACCTTGAAGAAGAGGCGCGTGCGGACGGCGGCGCCGTTCAGCCGAAGCGTCTTCCCGGCGGCCTCCACGGTCTCGGGCAGCCGGACGCCCGCGAGCTCGCGCCCCCGCGCGGCGGACGCGGCGAGGACGACGAGCGCCGCGGCGGCGAGCGCGCGCATGCCCGGAGAGAGCGCCCGCCGCGCGGGGCCGTCAATCCCGGTAGGCGCGCGGCGGCGGCCGGGCGCACGGCCCGCGCTCGTTGACCGGCCGCCGCGGGCGGCCTAAGGGTGCGTCGTGGGCGTCGTCGGTCGCGTGCGGGAGCTGTGGCGCTATCCCGTCAAGTCGATGGCCGGGGAGCGGCACGAGCGCGTCGTCATCGGCCCGCGCGGGATCGTCGGCGACCGCGGGTGGGCCGTCCGCGACGAGCGCGCCGGCGAGATCCGCGGGGCGAAGAAGCTGCCCGAGCTCCTCCGGTGCGGGGCGCGCTACGTCGCGGAGCCGTCGATCGACACCGTCCCGCCGGTCGCGATCACGTTCCCCGACGGCGCCGTCGTGCGCAGCGACGACGCCGACGTCGCCGAGCGCCTCACCGCCCTCGTCGACCGCCCGGTCACGCTCTGGCCGCTCCAGCCCGCGACCGCCCGGGACCACTACCGCCGCGCCGCACCCGACAACCCCGACATGCTCGCCGAGCTGCGGGAGATCTTCGGCCGGCTCGAGGACGAGCCCCTGCCCGACCTCGGCGTCTTCCCGCCCGAGCTGCTCGAGTTCACCTCGCCGCTCGGCACGTACTTCGACGCGTTCCCGATCCACGTCGTCACGACGGCGACGCTCGCGACGCTCGGCGCGAAGACGCCGGCGGCCCGCTTCGACGTGCGGCGATTCCGGCCGAACGTCCTGGTCGAGAGCGACGCGGCCACGGGGCTCCTCGAGCCCGAGTGGTCCGGGAGGACGCTCGCCGTCGGGGCCGTGCGGCTCAAGGTCGAGATGCCGTGCGTCCGCTGCGTCATGACGACGCTCCCGCAGGGCGACCTGCCGAAGGACCCCGCGGTGCTGCGGACGATCGTGCGCGACGCGGGGCAGAATCTCGGCGCGTACGCGACGGTCGCGACGCCGGGCGCGGTCGCGGTCGGGGACCGGGTCGAGATCCTCTGAGCCCCGGAGCGCGCGGCGCGGGGCCGCGTCAGTCCGGGTCGCCGACCACGTCGGCGATCACGTCCTCGGGAAAGCCGCGGGCCGCGAGGAGGCGCCACGCCCGGCGCGGGTCGGTCGTGCGGCCGAGGGCGCGGCGCGCCCACGTCGCCTCGCGCTCGCCGTCGAGGGAGGCCTCCACGGCACGGGCGACGAGCGGCTCGGGCAGGCCGCGGGCCTCGAGGTCGGCCGCGATCCGGAGGCTCCCCGCCCCGCGCGCGCGGAGCGCGCGGGCGCGGTCCAGCGCGAAGGCCTCGTCCGCGACCCAACCCAGCTCGCGGCAGCGGGCGACGGTCGCCGCCGCCGTCGCGGGCCGGTAGCCCTTCGCGACGAGCCGGCGCTCGAGGTCGCCCTCGCTGAGCGCGCGGCGCGCGAGGAGCCGTGCGGCGACGTCGAGCGGCGTCGGCGCCGGGCGCGCGGGGCGGTCAGAAGCGGTCGACCTTGATCGGCTCCGCGGCGACGTCCTTCTCCTCCACGTCGAAGTCCTCCCACCGGCTGTCGCTGCTCGACGAGATGCCGCGGGCCTTCAGGGCGAAGTCGTCGGGGTTGCTCGACTGGGCGAGCGCCTCGTCGAAGGTGATCAGGTTCTCGCGCCAGAGCTGCATGAGGGACTGGTCGAAGGTCTGCATCCCGTAGCTCGTGTGGCCGCGGGCGATCGCGTCGCGGATCTCGCGCGTGCGCTCCGGGACCGTGATGCACTCCCGGACGAGGGCCGTCGACACCATGACCTCGACGGCCGGCACCATCCCCGTGCCGTCCGCGCGCGGGACGAGACGCTGGCTGATGACGCCCTTCAGGATGCTCGCGAGGATGAGCCGGGCCTGCGTCCGCGCGTGCTCCGGGAAGGCGGAGATGACGCGCGTGATCGTCTCCGTCGCGTCGAGGGTGTGGAGCGTCGACATGACGAGGTGGCCCGTCTCGGCGGCGAGGATCGCCGTCTCGATCGTCTCGAGGTCGCGCATCTCGCCGACGAGGATCACGTCCGGGTCCTGGCGCAGCGCCCCCTTCAAGCCCGCGGCGAAGGTCGTGCAGTCGACGCCGATCTCGCGCTGCGTGACGATCGACCTGTCGTCGGTGTGGAGGTACTCGATCGGGTCCTCGACCGTGATGACGTGCCGGCTCGCCGTCCGGTTCACGTGGTCGATCATGGCCGCGAGCGTCGTCGACTTCCCGCTGCCCGTCGTGCCCGTGACGAGCACGAGGCCGCGCCGCTCGCCGGCGATCCGCTCGACGACCGCGGGGAGGTTGAGCTCGCGGATCTCGCGCACGCGCGGGGGGATCAGCCGGAGCGCCGCCTGGAGCTCGCCGCGCTGGTGGAAGACGTTCACGCGGAAGCGCCCGAGCTCCGGGTGCCCGTAGCCGAGGTCCACCTGGAGGTTCGCGGTGAGTCGCTCGCGGTGAAAGTCCGTGAGCAGCTCGCCCATGAGCGCGGTCATCGCGTCGCGCCCGAGGACGGGCGCGTCCTCGAGCGGCACGAGCGTGCCGGTCACGCGGAGGATCGGCGGTGCGCCGACCTTCAGATGGATGTCGGAAGCCTGTCTGCGGACGCCCTCACGGAGGATGGCATGCAGATCCACGTCCTAGTCCTTCCCAGCCCTCCCCCGTTTCGCCTCTGCACCGGCCCCGTTCGCAGTCTCCGCGGCGGCGGGTGCCGCCTCGGCCCTGAGCCCGAACTTCTCGCGCACCTTCGCCTCGATCGTCGCCGCGACGTCGGGATGCTCGCGCAGGAAGTCGCGCGCGTTCTCCCGGCCTTGCCCGATGCGCTCGCCCCCGAACGCGTACCAGGCGCCGGTCTTCTCGAGGATGCCGTTCTCGGAGGCGATGTCGATCAGCTCGCCTTCCTTGGAGATGCCCGTCCCGTAGAGGATGTCGAACTCCGCCTCGCGGAACGGCGGCGCGACCTTGTTCTTCACGACCTTCACCTTGGTGCGGCTGCCGATCACCTCGTCGCCGTGCTTGATGGCGCCGAGCCGGCGGATGTCGAGCCGGACCGAGGCGTAGAACTTGAGCGCGTTGCCGCCGGTCGTCGTCTCCGGGTTGCCGAACATGACGCCGATCTTCATTCGGATCTGGTTGATGAAGACGACGATCGTCTTCGACTTGGAGATGGTCCCGGTGAGCTTCCGGAGCGCCTGCGACATGAGGCGGGCCTGGAGGCCCATCTGCGGGTCCCCCATGTCGCCCTCGATCTCGGCGCGCGGCACGAGGGCCGCGACGGAGTCGACGACGAGCACGTCGATCGCGCCCGAGCGGACGAGCGTGTCGGCGATCTCGAGCGCCTGCTCGCCGTGGTCCGGCTGCGAGACGAGGAGGTCCTCGACCTTGACGCCGAGCTTCCGGGCGTAGCCCACGTCGAGCGCGTGCTCGGCGTCGAGGAAGGCGCAGATGCCGCCGCGCTTCTGCGCCTCGGCGACGAGCTGGAGCGCGAGGGTCGTTTTCCCCGACGATTCCGGGCCGTAGATCTCGACGACGCGGCCGCGCGGGATGCCGCCGATCCCGAGCGCGATGTCGAGCCCGAGCGAGCCCGTCGGCAGCGCGGGGATGTCGCGCGCGAGCGCCTCCTCGCCGAGCTTCATGATGGAGCCCTTGCCGAACTGCTTCTCGATCTGGCTGACGGCGAGGTCGATCGCCCGCTCGCGATTCACGTCGATCCCCATGTCGTGCCCTCCCCCCGCTGCTCGTGCGCCCCCGGCCTACGGTCGTCCCGTAGGGGACTCACTGTAGCCCGGGAGCCGCCGAGTCTCCAGCGGGGGCGATGCCTTTTTCCAGAGTCTTCGGGCCCGCGCCCGGGGCGGGCGGGCGCGAGCGTGCGGCCGGCGCCGCGATCGTGACGGCGGCGTTCCTTCAGCGTCGCGGCGCCCCGCCCGCGCCCATCGGCAGCCTCGCGACCGCCTCGTAGACCGCGCCCGTCGGCCGGAGCCGGCTCTGGTACAGCACGACCTCCGGCGCCGTCCACGTCCCGAGCGCCACATCGCGCGCCGCCTCGAGCGCGGTCGCGAGCCGGCCGATCCCGCGCGGGGAGCGGACGCGGCCGAGCGTCAGGTGCGCGTGGAACCCCCGCGCCTCGGGCTCGAATCCGAGCGGCGCGAGCGCCCGGCCGACCGCGCCGGCAAGGCGCGCGAGTGCCGCAACGTCGCCGCCCATCCCGGCCCACACGACGCGCGGCCGGCGGACGCTCGGAAAGGCACCCAGGCCGTCCGCGGCGAGTGCGATCGGCGCCGCGTGCCGGGCCGGCTCGCCGAGCGCGGCGACGACCTCGGGCACGCGCTCGTCCGACACGGCGCCGAGGAACTGGAGCGTCACGTGGAACTGCGCCGGCTCGGCCCAGCGGACGTCGGCGCGCCGGGCCGCCGCGCGCAGCTCGGCCTGCGCCGCGCCGAGCGCGGCGCGCACGTCCGGCGACACGTCGACGGCGACGAAGCAACGCATTCGAGGCCGGGGCGACTAAAGGCGGGAGGGAACGCGGCTGTCAATGCACGGCGGCGCTCCGCTCGGGCGCGCGGAGGTGCCTCGCCGCGCCCGCACACGCGCGCCCGCGGCTCACGCGGTGCGCTCGCGCTTCGGCGGAAAGAGGGTCGACTCGGTGACGGGGAGGCCGAGCGCGTGGCGGCGGATCCAGTCGAGCGCCAGCTGCGAGGCGAGGAGCTTCACCCACTCCCGCGTGCCCCAGAGCTTGTAGCGGCGCGTGACGGTGCCCTCGTCCGACGCGAGCCCGAGGCACACCGTCCCGACCGGCTTCTCCGGCGTCCCGCCCGCCGGGCCGGCGATCCCGGTCGTCGAGACGGCGAGCGACGTGCCGAGGGTCCGGCGCGCGCCCGCGGCCATCTCGCGCGCGGTCTCCTCGCTCACCGCCCCGTGCGCGCGGAGCGTCTCGGGCCGCACGTGGAGGAGCGCCTCCTTCACCGGGTTCGCGTACGAGACGACGCCGCCGACGACGTACGCCGAGCTGCCCGGGACGTTCGTCAGCCGATGCGCGACGAGCCCGCCCGTGCACGACTCGGCGCACGCGACCGTGAGCCCGCGCTCCGAGAGGAGCCGGCCGACGACCTCCTCCATCGTGACCGCCCCCTCGCCGTAGAGGTAGCTCCCGAGCCGGGCGCGAACCCGCGCGGAGAGCTCCTCGAGCCGTCCGGCGGCGGCCTCCGGCGCGCCGTGCACGACGATGCGGAGCGAGATCTCGGGAAAGCTCGCGCGGAAGGAGACGCGCGCCTCCGCCGGGTCGATGAGGCCCGCGACCATCTCGTCGAGGCCGGATTCGGTGAGGCCGAAGGTCTGGAACGTCCGCGCGAGGTAGACCCGCTCGTCGTCGCGGAGGCTTCGGAGCCAGGGGAGGACGGTCGCCTCCATCATCGCCTTCATCTCGCGCGGCACGCCGGGGAGGACGACGAGGTGCTTCCCGCCGCGCGCGACGCGATAGCCGGGCGCCGTCCCGACCGGGTTCGGCACGACCGTCGCGCCCAGGGGGAAGCGGACCTGCTTCAGGTTGTTCGCGGGCATCTCGCGGCCGAAAGCCTGGAACTGCTGCCGGAGCCGCGCGGCGGCCGCCGCGTCCTCGTACGTCGGCACGCCGAGGACCTCGGCGACGACCTCGGTCGTGAGATCGTCCGCGGTCGGCCCGATGCCGCCCGTCGAGATCACGACGTCGGCGACCGCGAACGCCTGCTCGATCGCCCACCGCAGGCGCTCCGCCCGGTCCCCCACCGTGAGCACGGCCGCGACCTCGAAGCCGATCTCGAAGAGCTGGTCGGCGATCCAGCTCGAGTTGGTGTCGACGATGCGGCCGGTCGTCAGCTCGTCGCCGGTCGAGAGGATGGCGACCCGCGCGGTCATGGGAGGAAGCGGAGGAGAAGCCGCGCGGCGATGCCGGCGTACGCCCCGGCGACGAGGTCGTCGCCCACGACGGAGACGCCGCCTGCGAGCCGCCGGTCGATCACGTTGGCCGGGAACGGCTTCACGACGTCGAAGAAGCGGAAGAGCACGAACGCGACCGCCGTCGCCGCCCACGTCCCCGGCAGGAAGGCGCCGGCCACGACGAGCCCGGCCACCTCGTCGATCACGATGTTCGAATGGTCGTGGCCGCCGAGGATGGTTTCCGCCCGCCCCGCCGCCCAGATCGCGGCCGCGGCGAGCCCCGCGACGGCGGCGGCGTACCCGGCCGGCGACCGCGTGCGCAGCGCCGCGAGCGCGGGCAGGAGCGGTACCGCCGCGAGCGACCCGAACGTGCCGGAGGCCACCGGGACGTAGCCGACTCCGCCGACCGTCGCGACGGCGAGCGCGAGCTTTCGCACGCCCGACCCGTAGAGGCTCCGCCGGCAGGCGTCAAGGACGACGAAATCGCGCGCCAACCGAGCGCCGCACTTTTGAAAATGGTCCGGGAAATGCTAACGAAACCGCATGGGCGAGATGAAGCGACTGCTCCAGGGGGCGCGCATCGAACCCGCGCCCGTCACGGCGACCACCACCCTCACGGAGCTCATCGACAACGCCTTCCTCGCGTACAACGGCGCGCGGCTGCGGGAAGCCGCGCAGCTCTTCACGCGACGGATGCTCGAGGACGACGTGACGATCGGGATCAGCGTGAGCGGCGCGCTCACGCCCGCCGGCCTCGGCATGTCGTGTCTCATCCCGCTCATCGAGGCGGGCTTCGTCGACTGGATCGTGTCGACGGGCGCGAACCTCTACCACGACACGCACTTCGGCCTCGGCCTCTCGATGCACCGCGGGCGTCCCGATCTCGACGACGTCGCGCTGCGGAAGGACGAGGTCGTCCGCATCTACGACATCGTCTTCGACTACAAGGTGCTGCTCGACACCGACGCGTGGTTCCGGAAGATACTCTTCGCCGAGCCGTTCCAGCGCGAGATGGGGACGGCCGAGATGCACCACGTGATCGGCCGCTTCGTCGCGGAGCGGCAGCGTGCGCTCGGCCTCACGCGGAAGTCGCTGCTCGCCGCCGCGTGGGAGCACGCGGTGCCCGTCTACACCTCGTCGCCGGGCGACAGCTCGATCGGCATGAACGTCGCGGCGCTGGCGATCGAGGGGTGCAAGCTCAAGATCGACGTCTGCCGCGACGTCAACGAGACGGCCGCGATCGTCCTCGCCGCGAAGCGGTCGGGCGGGAAGTCGGGCGTCCTCATGCTGGGCGGCGGGTCGCCGAAGAACTTCGTCCTCCAGACCGAGCCGCAGGTCCAGGAGGTGCTCGGCATCGAGGAGAAGGGGCACGACTACTACGTGCAGTTCACCGACGCGCGCGTCGACACGGGCGGCCTCTCCGGCGCGACGCCGAGCGAGGCCGTCTCCTGGGGCAAGGTCGACCCGGACCGCCTCCCCGACACCGTCGTCTGCTACTGCGACTCGACGATCGCCCTCCCGCTCCTCACCGCCTACGCGCTCGCGACCCACAGGCCCCGGAAGCCGAAGCGGCTCTACGAGCAGCGCGAGGCGCTCATGGACAAGCTCGTCCGGGAGTACCGCAAGGCGCACGACTTCGGGCCGGACGGCGGATTCAAGGCGACGAAGCCGCTCGGCCGGAAATGACGGCCTTCGCGCGCGAGCGCGAGGTCGCCGTCGCGGCCGCGCGCGCGGCCGGTGCGATCGTCCGCCGCTACTACGAGGAGGGTGGCGTCGAGGTGCGGCAGAAGGGCCCCGACAGCCCGCTCACGAAGGCCGACCTCGAGGCGAACGCCTGCATCCGTCGCCACGTCGCCGCGGCCTTTCCCGCCGACGGGTGGCTCTCCGAGGAGACCGCCGACTCGACCGAGCGCCTCGGCAAGCGCCGGGTCTGGGTCGTCGACCCGCTCGACGGCACGAAGGAGTTCATCCAGCACATCCCGGAGTTCTGCGTCTGCGTCGCGCTCACGGAGGACGGGCGGCCGGTCGTCGCCGTCGAGTACAACCCCGCTGCCGAGCGGCTCTACGTCGCGGTCCGCGGTCAGGGGACGACGGTGAACGGCGCGCCGGCGCGCGTGAGCGCGACGCGCGACGTCGCCGGGGCCGTCGTGCTCGCGAGCCGCTCCGAGGACAAGCGCGGCGAGTGGGACGCCTTCAAGCCGCACTGTCGCGTGACGCTCACGGGCAGCGTCGCCTTCAAGCTCGCCGAGCTCGCGGCCGGGCACGGCGACGCGACCTTCACGCTCACGCCGAAGAACGAGTGGGACATCTGTGCGGGCGTCCTCCTCGTCGAGGAGGCGGGCGGCCGCGCGACCGACCTCGACGGTCGGCCGCTCGTCTTCAACCAGCCGTCGCCGCTCCGGCCGGGGATGATCGCCTCGAACGGCATCCTCCACGCGCCGCTCCTCGCGCTCGTCGACGCGCTCGCGCCCGGCGCGGGCCGTTAGCCGCGCCCGGCGCGGCCGAGGACGGCCGCCGCGCGCGCCGGGAAGTCGGTCATGATCCCGTCGACGCCGAGCGCGAGCAGCCGGCGCATCTCTTCCTCGTCGTTGATCGTCCACGCGTGGACCTCGACGCCGTGGGCGTGCGCGGCGGCGACCGACTCCGCGGTGACGATCGCGACGCCGCCCCAGGCCGGCGGGACCTGGAGCGCGACGCCGGGCGGGCTCCAGCCCGCGAGCCGGCCGTCGCGCAGCCGGGCGACGAAGTCCGCCACCTCGGCGGCGGAGAAGCTCGTCACGACGTCGGGCGCACGCGCCCGGATGCGCGCCATGATGGCCGCGCTCTCGGCGGCGAGGAGCGTCCGCTGGCGGGCGTCGAACCGGTCGAGGACGGCGAGCACCGCGTCCTCGATCGGCGGCGCGTCCTGCTTGATCTCGACGTTCAGCGCGACGTCGGGACACGCGGCGAGGAGCTCCGCGAGCGTGGGGATCCGGACGCCGCGCCCGCGGAAGGGGAAGGCGCCGTCGGGCGTCTCGAAGCGGTAGCCGGCGTCGAGCGCCTGCACCTCGGCGAGCCGGAGCGCGCGCACCGGACCCGTCCCGTCGGTCGTGCGGTCGACGGTCGCGTCGTGGAGGACGACGACCGCGCCGTCGGCGGTCGCGTGCACGTCGAGCTCGAGCCGGTCGGCACCCGCCGTGAGGCCGGCGGCGAACGCCTCGAGCGTGTTCTCCGGCGCCGTGCCCGACGCGCCCCGGTGCGCGAAGAGCCGCGGGCGGGGGCCGTCGAGATACCGCGTGCGCCCTACTCCGCGCGGAGCTCGCGCGCCGAGAGCGAGACCGTGAGCGGGTGGAGCGTCTCGGGGAGGACGGCGAGCTGCCGCGTGACCGCCGCCTGCACGCGGTCGAAGGCGCGCCGCGCGCCGTCGGGGATGCGGGACTCCGGCGCCGACCAGACGGCGAGCGGGTCGACGAACTCGCCGTCGCGATGGAGCGAGAAGTGGAGATGCGGGCCCGTCGCGAGGCCGCTCGCGCCGACGTAGCCGATCACCTGCCCGCGCTCGACGGACGCGCCCGCCTTCACGCCCGAGGCGATGCGCTGGAGGTGTCCGTACGTCGACGTGAGCGCGTTCGGGTGCTCGATGCGGACGCAGCGCCCGAGCTGCTTCACCCATCCCTCGTAGCTGACGACGCCGTTTGCGACCGCGCGGACCGGCGTGCCGGAGGGCGCGACGAAGTCGACGCCCAGATGGGGGCGGTTCCGGTGGAGAATCGGGTGACGCCGCACGAGCGAGAACTCCGAGCTGATCTCGGTGAACTCCACGGGGTAGCGGAGGAGGTCGCGCGAGACGGCGTCGCCGGTCGGCCGGTAGTAGCCGCCGTGGCCGTCGGCGTCCTCGAAGTAGACGGCGGTCATCGGCCGGCCGTCGGCGACGATCTCCGCGCCGATCACCTTCCCGGGCTCGGGGCGCGTTTCGCCGGTCTGCCAGATGTTCTCGTAGAGGATGCGGAACTCGTCGCCCGGATGGAGATCGCTCCCGACGTCGAGCTCCCAGCCGAAGATGTCGGCCACCTCGGAGACGACGCTCGGCGGCACGCCGGCCTCGGTGGCGTCCTCGCGGAGGCCGCGGTCGATCCGCCCCGCCACACCCTTCACCTCCGTGAAGTAGGGGAGCGTCGCGTGCCGCGCCGTGATGCCGTGGGCGCTCCGCTCGAGCACGAGGAGCGCCCGGTCATCGATCTCGTACAGGACGGCCTCGAGCCGGTGCGTCGCGCGATCGAAGCGCAGCGTGAGGCCGCGCCGCGGGCGGAGCCGCCGGAGGTCGTAGACGGTGGCCGCGGCGGCGACCCACGGCCGCGCCTCGGCGGCCTCGACGCCGCGTGCGGCGAGCACCGAGTCGAGCGTGTCGCCGCGCTTCAGATGGACGTGCTCTTCCGCGAGCCCGCGCGTCCCCGCGCTCTCCGACGCGGTGGGCGCCGGCGCGGAGTGCGCGACCTTCGGCCGCGTCTTCTTCGGGGGCACGTGGGAGCGGTGCGTCCGGTTGGCGCGTCGATGACGGCGGCCATTCGCGGGCCACGGGTGCACGAGCGAGACGACGCAGGCGATGGTCGCGATGCTTCGCACGAGCCTCCCGAGGCCACCGTCTCTCACCACTTCCCGAATCCTCCGATCTCGCCGCGGAAGGCGCTCGCGGCGAACTGGGTGGGCGCGCGCGCACCGTGCCAAACGCAGTATTGGTTGTCAATCGCAAAATCGTTTCTTGCGCGCTCCCGCCGCTCCGTGTACGCGTCGATCGCATGCGGGTGGCGGCCCTCGACGTCGGCGAGGCGCGCATCGGGGTCGCCGTGAGCGACGCGCTCGGCATCACCGCGCACGGCATCGGCGTCGTGAAGCGCGTCGGCGGCCGGCGGGACCTCGAGGCGCTCGCCGAGATGCTCCGCCCGTACGAGCCCGAGCGCCTCGTCGTCGGGCTGCCGCTCTCGCTCGACGGGACGGAAGGACCGCAGGCGGCGAAGGTGCGTGCGTTCGCGACGCGCGCCGCCGAGCACCTCGGCCTGCCGCTCGAGTTCTGGGACGAGCGCCTCACGACGGTCGAGGCCGAGCGCGTCCTCGTCGCGGCGGACGTGAGCCGGCGCCGGCGGCGCGACCTCGTCGACAAGGTCGCGGCGACGATCATCCTCCAGAGCTACCTCGCCCGCCGGGGAGCGAGCTGAGGACGTGACCGCCCGCCGCCTCGCCGCCGCGCTCGCGGTCCTCGCGCTCGGCACGGCCGCCGTCGCCGTGGCGCTCGCCCTCGTCCTCCACGCGCCGGGCCCGCCGCGCACGACGCCGGTGACGATCACCGTCGACGAGGGCGAGCCCTTCGCCGAGATCGCCGCGGACCTCCACCGCCAGGGGGTCCTCGCCCATCCGCTCGCGCTGCGTCTCTGGGCGCGCGTGAGCGGGCGCGACCGGCACGTCCACTGGGGCGAGTACTTCGTGACGACGCCGCTCTCGCCGCTGGAGCTCCTCGCCCGCGTCACGGGCCCGCCGGACCCGGTCCACGCCGTGACGATCCCCGAGGGCCGCACGCTCCGCGACGTCGTCGGCCTCCTCGCAGCCGCCGGCTTCGGATCGGAGGAGAGCTTCCTCTGTCTGTTGGACGACCCCGCCTTCCTCGCCTCGGAGGACCTCCCCGCGACCGGCGCGGAAGGCTACCTCTTCCCCGACACGTACACCTTCCCGCTCGGCATGCCGCAGGAGCGCATCCTCCGGACGATGATCCACCGCTTCGCGGAGAAGACGGGACCCACCTTCGCGCTGCGCGCGGCCGCGCTCGGGCTCTCCGCGGAGGAGGCGGTGACGCTCGCCTCGCTCGTCGAGGCGGAGACGGGCCGGCCCGAGGAGCGCCCCCTCGTCGCGGCCGTCTTCCTGAACCGCCTGCGGCGCGGCATGCCGCTCCAGTCCGACCCGACCGTGCTCTACGGGCGCGAAGGGCACGACCGGACGCTCACGCACGCGGACCTCCTCCGCCCGACGCCCTACAACACCTACATGCGGAGCGGCCTGCCCCCGGCGCCGATCGCGAACCCGGGCGAGGCGGCGCTCCGGGCGGCCGTCGATCCGGCGCACGTCGACTACCTCTACTTCGTCGCGCGCGGCGACGGCACGCACGAGTTCTCGGCCACGCTCGCCGCCCACAACCTGGCCGTCGCGCGCTACCGCCGGGCGCTCGTGAACGGCCGGCGCTAGACGCGGGGTGCCCGCGGGTCGGCCCGGCCGCCTACCCGCCGTTCACCTGCCGGCTCTGCGTCCGCAGCTGTTGGAGGATCGCCGACGCCTTCAGCCGCAGGTCGCCGGTCTTCGCCTCGGCCGCCGTCCGGACGAGGAACTCCTCGGCGTGGTCGGCGGCGATGCCGTGGAGCATCGCGGCGAGCGTCGTGTCGTCGACGTTCTTCATCGCCCCGAGGACGCCGTTCCGCACGTCGGAATCGCCCTCCATCGCCTGGATGCCCGCGCGCACGGCCTCCTGGCGCACGTTCACGTCGTCGGCATGGAGCCCCGCGTTCACGATTTCGAGGAAGGTCGCGTTGTCGCGGCCGAGCGACTGCGCGAGCGCGCCGCTCACGGGAATCGGCGGGTGCTCCTGGAGGATCGCCGCGAGCTGCATCGCGGCCTGCTGCGGGGTCATGCCGGACGGCGGCGCCGCCGTCGACGCCGGCGCCGCGGGCGCGGGCGTCGCCACCGCGACGGGCTGCGGCCCGCCGAGGAGCTTGACGACGCGAAGCTTCCCGCCGTCGCCGTAGACGAGCGCGAAGTTCTGATCGCCGAGGAGGCGAGAGAGCGCCTCGGCGAGCGGGACGCGGTCGAACTCGACCGTGACCTCGCGGCCGTCCTTCACGCCGCCGCGGATCGCCGCTCCCGTCTGGCGCCCGATCTCCGCGATCACCTCGTCGAGCGGGACCTTGGTCACGTGGACGGTGAGCGTGTCCGCGTCGTACCGGATCACGCGCCCGGGCACCGGGTCGGCCGCGAGCGCGATGCACGCGAAGGCGCCCGCGAGGGCGAAGGCTCCGGCGAGACGCGCCGCCGACACGCGGCCGAGCTTAGCGGCGGGGTCCCGGGCTCGCAAGCTCGGCGCCGCCGGGGCGTCCGCCGGCCTGCTGCCGCGCGAGGAGCGTGCGGAGGTGCTGGATCGTGTCGGCCTCGGCGGGCGTCTTGTCGTCGCGGACGCGGACGATGCGCGCGAAGCGGAGCGCGAGGCCGGCCGGGTACGTCGGGCTCCGCTGGAGGTCGGAGAAGCGGACCTCGACGACCACGCGCGGCTCGACGAAGACGGTCGGGCCGCGCTCGCCGACCGCGAGGGCGGAGAGGCGCTCCGTCATGGCCCGGAGCTCGGCGTCCGTGAGCCCCTTGAACGTCTTGCCGACGGGCTCGAGCCGCCCCGTCTCCTCGTCGCGGGCGGCGAGGTGGTAGTTGCTGAGCCAGCCGTGCCGCCGGCCGTAGCCGCGGTCCGCGGCGACGACCACCAGGTCGAGCGTCGTCGCCCGCTTCACCTTGAGCCACCCCCGGCCGCGGATGCCCGGCGCGTACGGGGCGTCGAGGCCCTTCACCATGACGCCCTCGAGCCCGTCGGCGAGCGCGCGCGCGTAGAACGCCTCGCCCGCCGTCGCGTCCTCCGGCGCGACGCGCCCGACGCCCGCACAGCCGCCCCGCACGCGCTCGAGCGTCGCCCATCGCGCGCCGTAGGGCTCGTCGATGAGCGGCGCGTCCTCCACCTGGAGGACGTCGAACAGCTGGAGGCGCACCGGCACCTCGGCGACGAGCCGCTCGACGTCGCGCCGGCGACGGAAGCGGCGCATGAGCTCCTGGAACGGGAGCATGCGGCCCGCGGCGTCGACGGCGACCACCTCGCCCTCGAGGATCGCGGCGGGGACGGCGAGGTCCGCGTGGACGTGCGCCACGACGTCGGGCAGGCTCCCCGTCAGCTCCTGGAGGCGGCGCGAGTAGAGCCGGCAGGTGGAGCCGCGCTTGTGAATCTGGACGCGCGCCCCGTCGAGCTTCTCCTCGACCGCCGCGCGCCCCTCGAAGAGCGCGAGCGCCTCCGTGACGCTCTCCGCGGTCTGGGCGAGCATCGGGCGGAGCGGCCGGAAGTACTCGAGCGCGCTCTCGGGCGGCGGCCCGCCCCGGTGCGCGAGGACGCGCGCGGCGACCTCGGCGAGGTCGCCCTCGAGGAGGTGCATGCGGGCGATCGCGTCGCGGCGCGTCCCCGCGGCGCGCGCGAGCGCGTCCAGGACGATGCCATCGGCGACCCCCGTCCGCATCTCCCGGATCAGGTTCTTCACGACGTACTTCGCCTCGACCGGCGTGAGCGCCGCGAGGAGGTCGGCGAGGAGCCGCTCCTTCGCCGCCCGCGAGCCCGCGCCCCGCGCGCCCGCGAGCGCCCGGATCCGCGCCTCGACCTCCGCGATCGCGAGCGCCGGGGGCTCGCCCGCCCCGCTCCCGGACTCGGCGAGGAGGCGCTCGGCGGCCTCGCCGAAGTCGACGGCGCCCGCCCACGCCTCGGGGGGCATCTGCGGCCGTCCCGCCATCCGCGCGAGGACGCGCGCGACGGTCGCGCCGCTCACCGCCGCCTCGCCCTTCCCCGCCGTCCCGAGGAGGAGCCGGACCGCCGGCCGCACCTCATCGGGGTCGAGCGCGGCGAGGAACTCCGCGAGACGCCCCGCCAGCGCGCGCCGGCTGCGCGTGCGCGCGAGCGCCTCGCACAAGGCGGCGAGATCGCGGAAGGGTGTCACGAGGCCACGAGAGTGCCATGCTCGCCGGCCGTCAACGGCTGGCGGCCGGCGTTGCGGTTCGCCTTTCCTTCGCTTAGGGTGCTCGCCCGGGAGGACGGGGCGATGATGACCCGGCGGCAGAAGGAGATGTTCGACTACCTGCGCGCGTACATCGCGGAGAACGGCTACGCGCCGACGCTCGAGGAGATCGGCCGTCACTTCGACCTCGCCTCGCTCGCGACCGTCCACAAGCACCTCCAGAACCTCGAGCGGAAGGGCGTCATCCGCCGGCTCCCGAACCAGAGCCGCGCGCTCGAGCTCGCCGTCGCGCCCGACGCCCGGGCGGTCACGGTGCCGCTCCTCGGCCGGGTCGCCGCCGGCACGCCGATCGAGCCCGTCGAGGAGCCGGAGACGGTGACGCTCCCCGAGGAGCTCCTTGGACGCGGTGAGACGTTCGCGCTCCGCGTGCGCGGCGATTCGATGATCGACGAGGGGATCCTCGACGGCGACCTCGTGGTCGTCGAGGCGCGCCCCGACGCGGTCGACGGCGCGACGGTCGTGGCGCTCGTCCGCGGCGAGGCGACCGTCAAGAAGCTCTACCGCGAGCGCGGCGACCGCGTCCGGCTCATGCCGGCGAACGAGCGCGTCGCCCCGATCGTCGCCCCGGCGGACGAGGTCGAGATCCGCGGCGAGGTGATCGCCGTGCTCCGCCGGTACCGATGAGCGCGCGCGCGCGGCCATGACGCCGTTCGCGCTCTACGTGCACGTGCCGTGGTGCCGGCACGTCTGCCCGTACTGCGACTTCAACGTCCACGCCGCCGCCCGCGTCCCCGGCGCGGAGTTCGCCGCCGCCGTCGCCCGCGAGCTCGCGGCACACGCGAGCGCGCCGCCGTGGGCCGGGCGGCCCGTCGCGACGCTCTACCTGGGCGGCGGCACGCCGTCCCTGCTCGCGCCCGACGCGGTCGCGTCGATCGTCGACGCGGCCCGCCGCACGGGGCTCGTCGCCGACGCCGAGGTGACGCTCGAGGCGAACCCCGGCACGGTCTCCGACGCCTCGCTCCGCGGCTACCGGGCAGCCGGTGTGACGCGCCTCTCGCTCGGCGCCCAGTCCTTCGACGCGCGGCTCCTCCGGACGCTCGGCCGCGACCACGCCGCCGCCGACACGCCGGCCGCGGTCGCCGCCGCGCGCGCCGCCGGGTTCGTGAACGTGAGCCTCGACCTCATCTACGCCGTCCCGGGCGAGACGGTCGCCGACTGCGAGGCGGACCTGGACGCGCTCCTCGCGCTCGCGCCGCCGCACGTCTCGGCGTACGCCCTCACCTGGGAGCCCGGGACGCCGTTCGCCGCCTGGCGCGCGCGCGGCCGGCTCCGCGCCGTCTCCGAGGACGACGAGGTCGAGATGGCGGCCCGCATCGCCGTGCGCCTCGATGGGGCCGGGCTCGCGCGCTACGAGATCTCGAGCTTCGCGCGGCCCGGCTTCGAGAGCCGGCACAACACCCGCTACTGGGACGGCTCCGACTACCTGGGCCTCGGGCCGGGCGCGCACTCGTTCAGCGCGGAGCCCTTCCCCGGCCGGCGGAGCGCCAACGAGCGCGACCCGGCGCGCTGGGCGGCGGCCGTCGCGGCGCGCGGCACGGCGATCGCGGCGGTCGGCGTGCTCACCGAGGCGCAGGCGCGCGGCGAGTTCTGCTTCGCCGGCCTCCGCCGGATCGCGGGCGTCGACGCGGACGCGTTCCGGCGCCGGTTCGGCGTCGCGCTCGCGACGGCGTTCCCAGCGGTCGAGCGGCTCGTCGCGGACGGGCTCGTCGAGCCCGCGGGCCACTGCCTCCGGCTCACGCCGCGCGGGCTCCTCTTCGCCGACGCCGTCGCCGCGACGTTCGTCTGAGCGGACGCGCCGCGCTCAGGTCCCGGCTTCCCAGCTCTCGAGGTACTTCCGCTGCTCGGGCGTCAGGCGGTCGATCCGGATGCCCATCGAGTCGAGCTTGAGCGCGGCGACGCGCTGCTCGACCTCGGGCGGGACGTCGTGCACGCGGACGGCGAGCCCGCCGTTGTTGCTCCGCTCGATCGCCCAGCGCGCCCCGAGCGCCTGCGTCGCGAAGCTCATGTCCATGACGTCGGCGGGATGGCCCTCGGCGGCGGCGAGGTTCACGAGCCGGCCCTCGCCGAGGACGAAGAGCCGCCGGCCGTTCGGCAGCACGTAGGCGTCGACGTGCTGACGGACGCCGCGGTCGACGCGCTTCGCCATCTTCGCGAGGGCGCCGAGGTCGATCTCGATGTCGAAGTGGCCCGAGTTGCAGAGGATGGCGCCGTCCTTCATGAGCGGGAAGTGCTCGCCGCGGATCACGTGCATGTCGCCGGTGAGCGTCACGAAGACGTCGCCGATCCGCGCCGCCTCCTTCATCGGCATGACGCGGAAGCCGTCCATCGCCGCCTCCAGCGCGCGGAGCGGCGAGATCTCGGTCACGACGACGTCGGCGCCCATGCCGCGCGCGCGCGACGCGACGCCGCGCCCGCACCACCCGTAGCCGCCGATGACGAACACCTTGCCGGCGATCAGCATGCCCGTCGCGCGGACGATGCCGTCGATCGTCGACTGGCCCGTGCCGTAGCGGTTGTCGAAGAGGTGCTTCGTGTCGGCGTCGTTCACCGCGATGACCGGGATGCGGAGCGTCCCGTCACGCTCCATCGCGCGGAGCCGGATCACGCCCGTCGTCGTCTCCTCGAGGCTCGCGCGGACCCCCTCGGCCTGCGCGCGGAGCTCCGTGTGGAGGAGCGTCACGAGGTCCGCTCCGTCGTCCATCGTGAGCTGAGGGTGGCGGGCGAGGACGGCGCGGAGGTGGGCGTAGTAGCGCTTGCGGTTCTCGCCGCGGACGGCGAACACGGGAATCTTCTCGTACTTGACGAGCGCCGCGGCCACGTCGTCCTGCGTCGAGAGCGGGTTCGAGGCGCAGAGCGCGACGTCGGCGCCGCCGGCCTTGAGCGTCCGCATGAGGTTCGCCGTCTCGGTCGTCACGTGGAGACAGCCCGAGAGCCGGATGCCGCGGAACGGCTTCTCCCGCGCGAACTCCTCGCGCACGCTTCGCAGCACGGGCATGCGTTCGTCGGCCCATTCGATCCGCTTCTTGCCCTCGGCGGCGAGGGCGAGGGACTTCACGTCGTGCTTGGCAGCCATCGAGATTCCTCGCTTCACGCGCGGCTCTCGCGCCGGCGGTCGAGGCCGGCGGCGGAGCGGAGATCGTCGACGCGGTCGGTGCGCTCCCAGGTGAAGAGCGGGCCGTCGGGCGTGCGGCCGAAGTGACCGTACGACGCCGTCGGACGGTAGATCGGCCGCTTCAAGCCGAGCGTCCGGATGATCGCGGCCGGCTTCAAATCGAAGAGGTCGCGGACGATCGCGCCGATCCGCTCGTCCGGGACGACCCCCGTGCCGAAGGTGTCGACCAGGACGGAGACGGGATCCGCGACGCCGATCGCGTACGCGACCTGCACCTCGCAGCGTCGCGCGAGCTCGGCCGCGACGACGTTCTTCGCGATGTAGCGCGCCATGTACGCGGCGCTCCGGTCGACCTTGCTCGGATCCTTGCCGCTGAAGGCGCCGCCGCCGTGGCGGCCGTAGCCGCCGTACGTGTCGACGATGATCTTGCGGCCGGTGAGCCCGCAGTCGCCCTGCGGTCCACCGACCTCGAAGCGCCCGGTGGGATTGATGTAGTAGACGGTGCTCTTGTCGAGGAACTCCGGGGGCACGACCTTCTTCACCACCTCCTCGATCACCGCCTCGCGGAGCGTCGACTGAGACACGTCGGGCGCGTGCTGGGTCGAGACGACGACCGTGTCGGCGCGGACGGCCTGGCCGTCCCGGTACTCGACCGTCACCTGGCACTTGCCGTCGGGGCGGAGGAACGGGAGGAGCCCCGAGCGCCGCGCCTCGCCGAGCCGCTGGCCGATCCGGTGCGCCGTGTAGATGGCGAAGGGCATGTACTCCTTCGTCTCGTCGCACGCGTAGCCGAACATCATGCCCTGATCGCCCGCGCCCTGCTCGCGGTCGCCGGTCGCCGTCACGCCCTGCGAGATGTCGGGCGACTGGCGGACGATCGAGGTGACGACGGAGCAGTTCTCGAGGTCGAAGCCGGTGTCGCGCGTCGTGTAGCCGATGTCGCGGATGACGCCCTTCGCGACCTCACCGAACTCCACCTTCGTCTTGCTCGTGATCTCGCCCGCGACGACGACGAGCCCGCTCTTCACGAGCGCCTCGCACGCGACCCGGCTCTCGGGGTCGCCGGCGAGGAGCGCATCGAGGATGGTGTCCGAGATCTGGTCGCACACCTTGTCCGGGTGACCCTCGTTCACCGATTCCGACGTGAACACGTAGTCCTTCAACATCGAGTCCTTGCCTCCTGAGGTGAGGAGCGGGCGGGCCGCACGCGCGCGGCGCCAACGCGGGCGTATACCGGAAGCGCGTCCGCGGGAGCAAGCGCGCGCCGGCGGGCGGACGCGTGGCGCCGCGCTACTCGCTCTCCTGGAAGCGTGCCGCGACGAGCGCGCGGATCGCGTCGAGGGCCTCGCGCGCCTGGCGGCCGGTCGCCGTCACGTGGATCTGGCTGCCCTGCTCCGCGGCCAGCATCATGACGCCCATGATGCTCCGCCCGTTCACCGTCTGTCCGTCCTTCGCGATCGCGATCTCGGCGTCGAACCGGCTCGCCGTCTGCACGAGCAGCGCGGCGGCGCGCGCGTGGAGCCCCAGGCGGTTCACGATCTCGAGGGTCGCGCTGCACTCGGTCGGGGCGCAGGGGACCATCGAGGTTCAGGTGGCCTGGCGGCGGCGGGCGGGAGGCGGCTCCGTCGCCCACACGATGTGCTCCTGCCCGTAGCGCTGGATGAAGCACGCGAGCGCGTGGGCATCCATCTGGTCACGGGTCGTCGCGAGCTTGATGAGGATCGGCATGTTGATGCCGGCGACCACCTCGGCGCCGATCTCGCGCGCGAGCGCGAGGCTCTGGTTCGTGGGCGTGTCACCGAGCATGTCGGTCAGGATGATGACGCCGGCACCGCGGTCGACGCGACGCACGGCGGCCTCGATGCGGGCGCGAACGCTCTCCGGCGAGTCGCTCGAGCTGTTCGCGACGGCCTCGAGCGCCTCGATGGGGCCGAGCACGCTCTCGAGCGTCTGAACCATTTCCTCGCCCAACCGCCCATGCCCCACGACGACCATGCCCACCATGCCCGGATGTCTACTCCCGCGATGCGCGACCGGCAAGGGACTCGAGGCGCGCCTGCCGCGGCGCGCGCGCCCGTCATCGGTCGACGTCGCGGTGGCGGACGAGGATGCGGTGGCCGCGCGCTTCGAGGCGGCGGCGCAGCTCCTCCGCGAGGACGATCGAGCGGTGGCGGCCGCCGGTGCAGCCGAGGGCGATCGTCAGGTAGCTCTTGCCCTCGTGCTGGTAGCGCGGGATCGCGAAGGCGAGCAGGTCGGCCACCTTCGCGAGGAACCGCTGTGTCTCGTCGCGCCGGAGCACGTAGTCGGCCACCGCCGGGTCGCTGCCGGTCTTCGGCCGCAGCTCCTCGACGAAGAACGGGTTCGGGAGGAAGCGACAGTCGAGCACCAGGTCCGCGTCCGTCGGGAGCCCGTACTTGTACCCGAAGGAGAGGATCGTGATCGTCATCGTGCCGGACTCGGCGCGCTCGCTCGTCTCGCGGAGGGCCGCGCGGAGCTCGTGGACGGTGAGCGCGCTCGTGTCGATCACGCGGTCGGCCAGCTCGCGGAGCGGCCGGAGCTTCTCGCGCTCGCGGCGGATCCCGTCGGCGACCGCGCCTCCGTCCGCGGAGGGGTGCGGCCGGCGCGTCTCGCTGAAGCGGCGGACGAGCACCTCGTCGCTCGCCTCGAGGTAGAGCACCTCGAGGTGCACGCCCTCGCGGCGGAGCTCCTCGCAGACGCGGGGGAACTCGGCGAGGAAGTGGCGCTCGCGGACGTCGATGCCGAGCACGACGCGCGTCACCTCCTCCTGCGAGCTCTTCCAGAGCTCCACGAAGCGCGGGATCAGCGCGACCGGCATGTTGTCGATGCAGTAGAAGCCCAGGTCTTCGAGCACGTGGATCGCGGTCGACTTCCCCGAGCCAGAGAGCCCGGTGACGACGACGAGCCGGAGCGCCTGCTTCACACGCCTTCCCGCGCGCGGCGCCGCCCGCGGCGCTCCTCGAGCTCCCGGTCGACGCGCGCCGCGAGCTCGGTCGCCGTGTTCCGCCCGCGACGGCGGAGCAGGTAGTTCCGCGCGGCCGTCTCGACCAGCATCGCGATCGTCCGCCCCGGCCGCACCGGGAGGCGCACGAGGGGCAGCTCCACCTCGAGCAGCTCGTGGCGCTCCTCGACGAGGCCGAGCCGGTCGGGCGCCCCCGGCCACTCGACGAGCTCGACGACGAGGTCGATCTGCCGCTCGTCGAGCGTCGCGAGCGTGCCGAAGAGCGCCTCGATGTCGATGACGCCGACGCCGCGGATCTCCATTTGGTGCTCGAGGAGTCGGGCCGCGTGGCCGCGGACGACTGACGGCGAGAGGCGCCGGACCTGGACGACGTCGTCGGCGACGAGCCGGTGCCCGCGCGACACGAGCTCGAGCGCCGCTTCGCTCTTCCCGATGCCGCTCTTCCCGAGGATGAGGACGCCGACGCCGTGGATCTCGACGAGGTCCCCGTGGAGGAGCGTCTCGGGTGCGAGGCGCGTCTCGAGCCAGGCGGTCGCGACGTCGATGAAGTCCGCGGTGCGGAGCGCCGAGCGCAGGACCGGCACGCCCGCCGCCTCCGCCGACTCGACGAGCACCGGCGGCGGCTCGTTGCCGTTCGTCACCACGAAGCACGAGACGCCCGCCTCGGCGACGGCCCGGGTCGCCGCGCGTGCGGCGGCCTCCTCGAGCGTGGCCAGGTACGAGACCTCGCTGTTGCCGAGCACCTGGACGCGGTCGGGATGGAGCTGCGGCAGGAAGCCCGCGAGCGCGAGCCCCGGGAGCTGCACGCGGGGCTGCGCGATCGGCCGGTCGAGACCGCGAGCGCCGGCGACGAGCCGCAGCTTCAGCCGCTCACCCGAGACGTCGAGCAGCTCGCGGACGGTGACCGTCAATACTTCTCGTCCTCCTCGCGGATGGTCCGGTAGAGCTCCCTCGCGTCCGACGCGCGCAGGAGCTTCGCGCGGAAGCCCTGGTCCTTCAGCAGACGCGAGATGCGCGCGAGCGCCTTCAGGTGGGCGCCCGCGGAGTCCTCGGGGGCGACGAGCAGGAAGAAGAGGTGCGTCGGCTTCCCGTCGAGCGAGCTGAAGTCGACGCCCTGCGAGCTCCGCCCGAAGGCGGCGAGGACGCGCTTCACGCCCGCGAGCTTCCCGTGCGGGATCGCGACGCCCTCGCCGAGGGCCGTGCTGTTGAGCCGCTCCCGGTCCTCCAGCGCCTGCACGAGGCGGTCGCGGTCGATCTCGGGGTGGCGCGCGGCGACGACGTCCGCGAGCTCGGCGATCACGTCGCCCTTCGAGCGGCCTGCCAGGCCCGCGACGACGGAGTCTTCCGTCAGGATGTCGGTGATCTTCATCGGCGCGCCGTCACCGCGTCGCCGGCTCGATGAGGCCGTAGTTGCCGTCGTTGCGGCGGTAGAGGACCGCGAGCGTCTGGCTGGAGGCGTTGGTGAAGACGAGGAACTCGTCGCGCGAGCTCGCGAGCTGCTCGACCGCCTCCTCCACCGACATCGGCTTCGCCGGCACGCGCTGCGTGCGGATCACCTCCGGTGCGCCGCTCGAGTCCCGCCGGTCCGCGGCGAGGACGCTCGACGTGACCTCCGTCTCGCCCGCCGCGCGTCCCGCGCCCTTGTGGTTCTTCCGCTTCGCGTTCAGCTTCTGCGCCTGGTGCTCCAGCTTGTCGAGCGCCAGGTCGATCGCCGCGTAGAGGTCGTGCGTCTCCTCCTGGGCGAAGAGCGTCTGGTGGTCCGCCTTGAGGGTGATCTCCGCGACGTGCCGCTCCTTCGCGACGGAGAGGATCACGTGGGCGTCGATCGGCCGGCGAAGGTACTTCTTCACGCGCTCGAGCTTCTCTTCCGCGTAGGTGCGAAGCGCCGCCGTCGGCTCGACGTGGCGGAACGTCACCGTGATCTGCATGCGAGGCCTCCTGCCTGCGGGCGATCGTGCCGGAAGGCGCGGGCGGCATCAACCTCGAACGCTAGTAGACCTGCTTCCGCTTCGACGACGGCAGGATGCCCATCAGCTCGCGATACTTGGCGACGGTCCGGCGCGCGATGTCGATCCCCTCCCGCCCGAGCAGCTCCGCAATGTACTGGTCGGAGAGCGGCTTGCGCGCGTCCTCCTTGGCGATGATCTCGCGGATCTTCTCCTTCACGCTCTCGGCCGAGACGTCCTCGCCGTGTCCGCCGCGGAGGCTCGAGGTGAAGAAGTACTTGAGCTCGAACGTGCCCTGCGGGGTGTGGACGTACTTGCCCGCCGTCGCACGGCTCACGGTCGACTCGTGCATGCCGATGTCGTTCGCCACGTCCTTCAGCACGAGCGGGCGGAGGTGCGAGACGCCCTTCTCGAGGAACTCCCGCTGGAACTTCACGATGCTCGAGGTGACCATGTAGAGCGTCCGCTGGCGCTGTTGGATCGATTTGATCAGCCACGCGGCCGCGCGCATCTTCTCCTGGATGTAGCCGCGCGCCTCGGGGGACCCGTTCGCGCCCAGCATCCGGCGATAGAAGGAGGAGACGCGGAGACGGGGTAGGCCCTCGTCGTTCAGCGTGACGATGTACTCGTCGCCCACCTTGTGGACGTAGACGTCGGGCGTCACGTACCGGGTGTCGGCGTCGCTGAAGTCGCGCCCGGGCTTCGGCTCGAGGACGGAGATGAGCTTCGAGGCCTCCGCGACCTGCTCGATGGTCACGCCGAGCTCGCGCGCGAGCCGGTCGAAGCGCCGGCTCTCGAGCATCGGGAGGAAGTCGCGGACGATGCGCGAGGCGAGCGAGTCGTCCTCGACGCCGAGCTGCCGGAGCTGGATCAGGAGGCACTCGGAGAGGTTGCGCGCCGCGACGCCGGGCGGGTCGAACTCCTGGAGGCGGCGGAGCACGCGCTCGACGATCTCCGTGTCGGGCCAGGTGTCGGCGAGGAACGCGACCTCTTCGAGCTGGAGCGGGAGGTAGCCGTCCTTGTCGAGGCTCCCGATGATGATCGCGCCGACTTCCTTCTCGCGCTCCGTCATCGACGACAGGCGGAGCTGCCACATCAAGTGGTCGGGCAGGAGCGTGCGCTTGACGAGGACGTTCTCGAGCGCGGCGCGCCGGTCCTCGTCGTCCGCGGCGGAGCCGTGGCCGATCGAGCCGTGGATGTCGTTCGAGTAGTTCTCGGCGTACTCCTTCCAGTCGATCTCGCTGACGCTCGACGCCTGCTCCACCTCGGGCTTCGTCTCGGGCTCCGCCTGGTAGTCCTCGAGCCCGTTCTGCCCGTCGACGGTCGGCACGACGTCGGCCGGCTGCTCCGGCTTGTCCTCGAGGTTCTCCTCGAGGACCGGGTTCTCGGTGAGCTCTTGGTCGATGAGCGATTCGAGCTCCGCGCGCGAGACCTGGAGGATCTTGATCGCCTGCCGCAGCTGCGGCGTCATCACGAGCTGCTGCGTGAGCCGCTGCTGGAGGACGATGCGCGCGTCGGCTGCCATCAGGTGGCCGCGATCCTACAGCCGGAACTTCTCGCCCAGATAGATCTCGCGTGCGCGTTTGCTCGCGGCGATCTCGGCGGGCACGCCCTCTTCGAGGACGGCGCCGTCGTTCAGGATGTACGCCCGGTCGCAGATGCCGAGCGTTTCGCGCACGTTGTGGTCGGTGATCAACACCCCGATGCCCCGCTCTTTTAACTGAGTCACAATGCCCTGAATGTCAACCACAGCGATGGGATCGATGCCGGCGAACGGCTCGTCGAGCAGCATGAACGACGGGGAGATGACGAGCGCGCGCGTGATCTCGAGCCGCCGGCGCTCGCCCCCGGAGAGCGAGTACGCCTTGCTCTTCGCGAGGCGCGCCATGCCGAGCTCGTCGAGCAGCCCCCGGAGCCGTTCCGCGCGCTCCTCGCCGTCGAGGCCGAGCGTCTCGAGGATCGCGAGGATGTTCTGCTCGACGGTGAGCTTGCGGAAGATCGAGGGCTCCTGCGGCAGATAGCTGATGCCGCGGCGCGCGCGCTCGTACATCGGCAGCTGCGTGATGTCCTCGCCGTTGAGCGACACGACGCCGGCGTCCGGCCGCGCGAGGCCGACGATCATGTAGAACGTCGTCGTCTTCCCCGCGCCGTTCGGTCCGAGGAGCCCGACGATCTCGCCCGCGCGCACCTCGACCGACACCTCGTTGACGACGCGCCGTCCGACGTACGTCTTCACGAGCCGTTCCGCGCGAAGGACGGCCGCTCCGGTCCCGTTCACGGCCCCGTCGCTCCCGACGTGGGCCGGCGCGTGTCGCCCTCGGCGACCGGCGCCTCGCCGCCCGACGGCTCGCCGCCGGCCGCCTTCGGCGCGTCGCCCGGCTTCCTGCGCTTGCCCTCGGCGGGGGCGAGCCCGTTCTCCGTCCCGGGGTAGAGGACCGCCTTCACCCGCTGGCGCCCGCCCTCGACGACGCTGCGGTCCTCGTCGAGGTAGACGATCACGCGGTCGCCGCCCACCTCGTTCGAGCCCTCGTGCAGCTTCGGCTGGTCCGTCAGCACGAGCGTCCGGTGCTTCTGATCGAAGACCGCCTTGCCGCCGGTCGCCCATCGCGTGCCGCTGTCGATCCGTACGTGACCTTCGGCAATCACCTCCTTCAGCCTCTGCGCGCCCTTCTCCGAGGGGTCGGGGATCGGGCTCGGGTTCGCCGACGTCGGAGCCGGCGCCGCCGGGTCCTTGTCGTCCTTCGCCTTCCCGCTCGTCTCGAGCGTGATCGTGAGCCGGTCGCTCTTCACCTTCACGTCGCCCTGCACCGCGAGCACGTCGCCGCGGTAGACGACGACGTTGTTCTTGTAGTCGTAGTCGAGCGTGTCCGAGGTGACGGTGATCGGCTCCTTCCGGCTGCCGAACTTCCCCGCGTCGAGGAGGCCGCCCGTCGGGAGGCCGTCCCGCGACGACTCCGCACCCGCCGCGCCGGCGGCCAGCAGGGTGGCGAGGAGCACGATCTCAGGACGTGGCCGCATCGGAGCGGAGCACCGTGTGAACGGCCTCGAGGAGGCGGACCTGCTGGGGCCCGACGCGGAGCTCCATGCCCTGGCCCCGGACGTCGATCGTTCGCCCGTGGATCGTCACGAGCTGCGGCGCGGTGATCAGGTCCGTCGCCCGGTCGTAGGTGGCCTCTTCCGTCTTCAGTTGGAGGTCGTCGAGCTGCACGACGACGCTGCCGCGGAGCGTGAGCGTGCGGAGCTCGCTGCGGCTCTCGCCCTCGAGGAGGAGCCGCCCCTCCGCGCCGCTCACGTGCACCTGGCGGCCGTCGCGCTGGAGGAAGAACGTCATGTGCGGCTCGCGGACCACGATCTCCTTCGACTCCTGGTAGTACTGCGCGTCCCGCGCGGTGATCTCCCAGGTCGTTCGGCCGTTCTCCATCTTCACGCGGTGGAACTGCTGGATGTGCTGCGCGACCTCGGGAAGGAAGTCGGCGCCGAGGTCGAGGACCGTGTGCGCACGCCGCGCGGACACGTTCCGACGGACCAGGAACCCGATGCCCACCAAGGTGACCGCCACCACGACGAGCAGCGCCGCGCGCAGCCGTGTCCTTCGCATGGGAATCGCTGACGGTCCCCGTCTGGATCGCACGCCTACCACGCGACCCTGGGGGTGTAAAGGCGGCGCCGCGGCTCAGGACACCGCGGCGCCGTGCGTCGGCGGCGCGGGCGCGGGCGGCGTCCGGCGCCAGCGCTCGTGCCACCACACCCACTCCGCCGGCGCGCGGCGGATCTGCGCCTCGATCGCCGTCGTGAGCGCGGCCGTGAGCCCGACGACGGCGGCGCGACCGCGCTCGGCGGGAACGGCGACCGGCGCGAAGCGGACGAGGTGGCCGCCGCCCGGACGCCGCTCGATGAACACGGTCACGAGCGGGACCCGCGCGCGCAGCGCGAGCAACGCAGCGCCCGGGGGCGTGTGCGCGAGCCGCCCGAAGAAGGGGACGAAGACGCCCGCGCCGCGCGTGTCCTGGTCGATGAGCATCGCGACGATGCGGTTCCGGGCGAGCGCGTCGCGGACGCCGGCGAGGAACTGCGGGGCGTCGCGGACGAGGACCTCGAGCCCGACGCTTCGGCGGAAGCGGTTGACGAGCGCGTCGAAGCGCCGGTCGTTCACGCGGCGGGCGACCACCGTCACCGGATAGCCGCGCGCCGCCACCGTCGCGGCGAGGAGCTCCCAGTTCCCCGTGTGCCCGGTCACCGCGATCGCGCCCCGGCCGGCGTGGAGCGCGTCGTCGAGGACGGCGAGCTGCTCGACGCGGACGTAGTCCGGCCGCCGCACGAGCTTCGGCCAGAGCGCCAGCTCCGCGAACGACTCGCCCGCGTGCACGAAGGTCGCGCGGACGAGCCGGGCGCGCGCGTCGAGCGGAAGCGTCGGGAACGCGACGCCGAGCTGGACGAGCGCCAGGCGGCGCGCCTCGCCGAGCACGGCGTGGGCCCCCGTGCCGAGCCCGCGCCCCACCGCGAGCGCCGCCGGCACCGGCAGGCGCCCGAGGAGCCGCGCCGCGTGCCAGATCCCGGCGGCGAGGGCGGCGTTGCGCGGGCCGCGCGTCGCGCGACGGAAACGGCGCCACAGCGTGCGACGTCGCGGCGAGGGAGCCACGGTCCGCTCAGACGACGCCGGCGCGCAGGAGGTCGTGCAGGTGGATCACGCCGACCGGCCGGCGGCCGGCGTCGGCGCAGATCACGAGCGACGTGATCGCGTGGCGCTCCATCACGGCGACCGCCTCCGCGGCGAGCGCCGTGCCTGCAATCGTCTTCGGCGCCGACGACATCAGGTCGCGCGCGGTGAGCGTGCGGATGTCCGCCGCACGCTCGAGTCCGCGGCGAAGGTCGCCGTCGGTGATGACGCCGACGAGCGCGCCCGTGCCGTCGACGACGGCCGTCATGCCGAGGCGCTTCGACGTGATCTCGACGAGCGTGTCCTCGAGCGACGCATGCTCGCCGACGATGGGCACCCCGTCCCCGCGGTGCATCAGCTCCTCGACGCGCAGGAGCCGCCGCCCGAGGGCGCCCGCGGGATGGAGCAGGGCGAAGTCCTCGACCGAGAAGCCGCGCTCCTCGAGGAGTGCGATGGCGAGCGCGTCGCCGAGCGCCATCGTGGCCGTCGTGCTCGACGTCGGCGCGAGTCCGAGCGGGCACGCCTCCTCCGGGACGCTCACGTCGAGCACGACGTCGGCGGTGCGCGCGAGCGTCGACGCCGGGTTGCCGGTGACCGCGATGAGCGGCATCCCGAGGCGGCGCGCGACGGGGAGGATGCGAAGCAGCTCTTCCGTCTCGCCGCTGTTCGAGACGGCGAGGAGGACGTCGCCGCGGACGAGCGTGCCGAGGTCGCCGTGGCTGCCCTCGCCCGCGTGCAGGAAGAGCGCCGGCGTGCCGGTCGAGGCGAGCGTCGCGGCGATCTTCCGGCAGACGAGGCCCGACTTCCCGACGCCCGACACCACCACCCGGCCGCGGCACCCGAGGAGGATCCCGATCGCGCGGGCGAAGCGGGCGTCGAGCCGCTCGGCGAGCGCGTCGAGCGCCGCGCGCTCGACCCCGAGGACCCGCCGGGCCGAGGCGAGCCGGGCCGCGAGGCGGTCGCTGCTCACGCGCGCCTCCGCGCGCCGAGCGCACGGTCGATCGCCATGAGGTCGGCGAGGAGCGCCGGCAGCTCGGCGAGCGGGAGGCTCGTCGCGCCGTCGGAGAGCGCGCGGTCGGGATCCTCGTGCACCTCCATGAAGATCGCGTCCGCGCCGGCGGCCACGGCCGCCCGCGCGAGCGCCGCGACGAAGCGGCGGTCGCCGCCGGACGCGCGCCCGAGCCCACCCGGGCGCTGCACGCTGTGCGTGGCATCGAAGACGACGGGACATCCCGTCTCCGCCAGCTCCGGGAGCGCGCGCATGTCCGCCACGAGGTTGTTGTAGCCGAACGCGAAGCCGCGCTCCGTCACGAGGAGGTCGCGGTTCCCCGTCGAGCGCGCCTTCTCGACGACGCGCGCCATCTCCGCCGGCGACAGGAACTGTCCCTTCTTGAGGTTCACGGGCCTTCCCGCCGCGGCGACGGCCACGATGAAGTCCGTCTGCCGGCAGAGGAACGCCGGCGTCTGGAGCACGTCGACCACGGCCGCGGCGGGCGCGATCTGCGCCGTCTCGTGCACGTCGGTGAGGACGGGAAGCGCCGTCGTCCCCCGGACCTCGGCGAGGACGGCGAGCCCCTCCTCCAGCCCGACCCCGCGGAACGACTCGAGCGCCGTCCGGTTCGCCTTGTCGAAGGACGACTTGTAGACGAGGGGGACGCCCGTCTCCGCGGCGATCGCGGCGAGGCGCCGCGCGTGCGCGAGCGCCGAGGCGCGCGACTCGATGACGCACGGCCCGGCGATCACTGCGAGTGGCGCGCCGCCGCCGATCTCGACGGACCCGACGCGAACGCGCGCGCGCACTACCCCTTCACCACTTTGAGCCCGCCGAGGAGCGGTGCCTCGCGGTGACTCTTCCGCTCCTGGAGCGCGGCCTTGATGAAGCCCTTGAAGAGCGGATGGCAGTCCATCGGCCGGGACCTGAACTCGGGATGGAACTGGCTCCCGATGAACCACGGGTGGTCGGGGAGCTCGATCATCTCGACCAGGGCGCCGTCCGGCGACACGCCCGCGAACAGGAGCCCCCCCGCGGCGAGCTTCTCCCGATACGCGTTGTTGAACTCGTAGCGGTGCCGATGGCGCTCGGAGATCCTCTTCGCCTTGTAGAGCTTCCGCGCCATCGACTTCTCCTCGAGCACGCACGGGTACGCGCCGAGCCGCATCGTGCCGCCCTTCTGGGTGAGGCCGCGCTGCGTGGTCATCAGATCGATCACGGGATGGGGCGTGTTCGGGTCCACCTCGGTCGAGTTCGCGCGCTCGAGCCCGCACACGTGCCGCGCGAACTCGATCACCGCCATCTGCATCCCGAAGCAGATGCCGAGGAACGGGATCTTCTCCTCGCGCGCGTAGCGGACGGCCGTGATCTTCCCCTCGGTCCCGCGCGGGCCGAACCCCATCGGGACGAGGATGCCGTCGGCCGTGCGGACGCTCTCGGGGAGCCCCTCCTGCTCGATCTTCTCCGAGTCGACGTACGTCACCTCGACGCGGCAGTCGTTCGCGATCCCGCCGTGCGTGAGCGCCTCGTTCAAGCTCTTGTACGAGTCGGTGAGCTCGACGTACTTCCCGACCATCGCGATCCGGACCTTGCCCTTCGGGTTCTTGATGGTCGACACCATGCGGCGCCAGCGGGCGAGGTTCGGCGAGCCGGTGAAGATGTTGAGCTTCTCGACGATACGCTCGTCGAGACCCTCGGCGTTGAACAGGAGCGGCACCTCGTAGATCGTCTCGACGTCGGGCGCGCTGATGACGCTCGCCTCGTCGACGTTGCAGAAGAGCGCGATCTTCGCCTTCACCTTCTTCTCGAGCGGCTTCGCGGCGCGGCAGAGGAGCACGTCGGGCTGGATGCCGAGCCCCGTCAGCTCCTTCACGCTGTGCTGCGTCGGCTTCGTCTTCAACTCCCCGGCCGTCGGGATGAACGGCACGAGCGTCAGGTGCACGTAGAGCACGTTCTGCCGCCCGACGTCCCAGCCGAACTCGCGGATCGCCTCGACGAAGGGGAGGCTTTCGATGTCGCCGACCGTGCCGCCCACCTCGCCGATGCAGACGTTGAAGCCCTCGGCCGCCTCCTTGATGCGGCGCTTGATCTCGTCGGTGATGTGCGGGATCACCTGCACGGTGCCGCCGAGGTAGTCGCCGCGGCGCTCGCGCGTGATGACCGTGTCGTAGACCTGGCCCGTCGTGAAGTTGTTGCGCCGCCCCATCCGCGTCGAGACGTAGCGCTCGTAGTGCCCGAGATCGAGGTCCGTCTCGGCGCCGTCGTCCGTGACGAACACCTCGCCGTGCTGGAAGGGGCTCATCGTGCCCGGGTCGACGTTGATGTACGGGTCCATCTTGACGAGCGTCACCTTGAGCCCGCGCGTCTCGAGGAGCGCGCCGATCGAGGCCGACGCGACCCCCTTGCCGAGCGACGAGACGACCCCACCGGTCACGAAGATGAACTTCGTCTTGGACGCGCTCTTCACGACGCCCCCCTCATCGCCCGCTCGGCCCGCGCGAGGTCGTCCGCGGTGTCGACCTCGATCACGGGCGGGTCCGCCGTCCACTCGACGATGCCGATTCCGATCCCATGCTCGAGCGCGCGCAGCTGCTCGAGCCGCTCGCGCCGCTCGAGCGGCGTCGGCCGGAGCGCGGCCAGGCGGAGCAGCACGTCCCGCCGGTACGCGTACATCCCGATGTGCCGCCAGCCGCACGGCTCGCCCGCAAGCCGCGCGCCGTCGCGGTCGAACGGCAGCGGGCTCCGCGAGAAGTAGAGCGCCCGCCCGTCGAGCGCGACGACCACCTTGACGACGTGCGGCGAGCGCCACTCCGCCTCGTCGTCGATCGGCGCGGCGAGCGTCGCCATCGGGAGCGACGGCTCGTCGCGCATCCGCGCGGCGAGGCGCTCGATCATCGCGGGGTCGAGGAGCGGGAGGTCGCCCTGCACGTTGACGAGCACGTCGGCGTCGAGCCCGCGCGCGACCTCGGCGAGCCGGTCCGTGCCCGTCGGATGATCCGCCCGCGTCATCACCACCTCGACGCCGGTCGGTGCGACCGCGTCGCGGATGCGCACGTCGTCGGTCGCGACGATCACGCGCGCGAGCCCGCGCGCGCGCCGCGTCCGCTCGGCGACGTGGCAGATCATCGGCCGTCCCGCGATCTCGGCGAGCGGCTTTCCCGGCAGCCGGGTCGAGTGATAGCGCGCGGGAATGACCGCCACGGCGAGCGCGTGCATAAAAAAACCGCAGCCGGGTACCGGCCGCGCACCTCTCGCCACGACGCCCGTCGCCGAAGGGCACCGCCACGCTCGGTCCTCGGTCCGGGACTGGCTACGGGACTCCCTTATAAGAGAGCGAGCTCGGGGCTGTCAATTGATCGGGTCGCGGCCGATGCGCGCCGCGGCGGCGACGGCGATCGTGCTCCTCCTCGGCGGCTGCGCGCTCCGCGCGCGCGATCATCCCTGCTGGCCGTTCCTCGCGCATCTCTACCACGACCGCGTCCCGAAGGACGTCGTGCGCGCGCTCGCCCGCGATCGCGACGCGCGCCGCACGGTGCGCGGCGCGCGCGCGCCGACGGGCGCGTACTGGCGCCGGCGGCGTCCCCCCGGCGACGCGGCCGAGGTGCACACGCTGATCGACGGCTGGGAGCTCGTCCCGTGTCCGGGCGTCCGCGTCGCCGCGCCGCGTCCCTGACACGACGCGCGGGCGACCGCGCGCGCGGCGTGCGGCCCGACGGCCGGCTGGCACGCTCCGTGCTTCATTTATTAACTAGCGCGCGACCCCTCCCGGCGCCCATCCGTCGCCGTCGCCCCCTGCGCCGTGCGCGCGGCGGGGCCGCCGGCCGGGCATTGCCAACGGGGCGCCGATCGCGCACGTTCGCCGGATGGCGGAGGCCGAAGGCGAGATGCGATTCGTCGTCGACGTCGGCGACGCGGACTTCGAGCGCCAGGTGCTCGAGCGGTCGCGCGCGGTGCCGGTCGTCGTCGACTTCTGGGCGCCCTGGTGCGCGCCGTGCCGGGCGCTCGGCCCGATCCTCGAGCGGCTCGGGATCGAGTACGCGGGCAGCTTCGTCCTCGCCAAGGTGAACGTCGACGAGGCGTCCGGCGTCGCGGCGCGATTCGGGATCCGTGGCATCCCGGCCGTGAAGGCGTTCCGGGACGGCCGCGTCGTCGCGGAGTTCACGGGCGCGCAGCCGGAGGCCGGCGTCCGTCGCTTCCTCGACGCGGTCGTGCCGTCCGAGGCCGACCGGCTCGCGACCGAAGGCGAGGCCCGGCTGGCGGCGGGCGAGCCGGCGGTCGCGGAGCTGCGCTTCGAGGAGGCGCTCGCCCGCGACGCCCGCCACGCCGGGGCGCTCCTCGGCCTCGCCCGCGTCCACGCCGCGCGCGGGGACGACGCCGAAGCGCTCCAGCTCCTCGACCGCGTCCCGCCGGGCGCGCCGGGCGCGCGCGAGGCCCGGCGCCTCGCGGCCGAGCTGCGCACGCGCGTGGACGCCGTCGGCGACGAGGCGACGCTCCGCCACCGCGTCGCCATGCACCTCGACGACCTCGACGCGCGGCTCGCCCTCGGCCGCCACCTCGCCGCCCGCGGAAGGTACGCGGAGGCGCTCGCCGAGCTCCTCGAGGTCGTGCGCCGCGACCCGAGGCACGACGACGGCGCGGCGCGGAAGACGATGCTGGACGTCTTCGAGGTCCTCGGCGCCGAGAGCCCCCTCACGGAGCGCTACCGCCGCGAGCTCGCCGCGACGCTCTTCCGCTGAGCCGCGACGGGCGCGCGACTCCTGGCCTGCGCTGCGGCACTCGTGCTAGCGAACGGGCCATGGATCTCTCGTACACACCCGAGGAGCGCGCGTTCCAGCAGACCGTCCGCCGCTGGCTCGCGGCGAACGTCCCGAAGAAGAGCCGCGAGGAGCGGCCCATGGAATGGGGCGACCCGCGCCGCATCGCACAGGCGAAGGCGTGGCAGCGGAAGGTGTGGGAGGCCGGCTACCTCGCGATGGGCTGGCCCCGCGAGTACGGCGGCCAGGGCGCGGACCTGATGCGCCAGACGATCGTCAACGAGGAGATGGTGCGGGCGCGCGCGCCGGGTCTCATCGGGATGATGGGCATCCAGATGGTCGGCCCGACGCTCATCCAGTACGGGACGGAGGAGCAGCGGCGCCGCTTCCTGCCGAAGATCCTGACGGCCGAGGAGATCTGGTGTCAGGGCTACTCCGAGCCGGGCGCCGGGTCCGACCTCGCGTCGCTCCGCACGCGCGCGGAGCTCGACGGCGACACGTTCGTCGTGAACGGCCAGAAGGTGTGGACGTCGAACGCCCAGTACGCGGACTGGATGTTCTGCCTCGTCCGCACGGATCCCGCCGCGCCGAAGCACGGCGGCATCTCGTACCTCCTGATCGACATGAGGAGCCCCGGCATCACCGTCCGTCCCCTCGTCCAGATGACGGGCGACGCCGGCTTCAACGAGGTCTTCTTCGAGGACGTCCGCGTGCCACGGGCGAACCTCGTGGGGGGCCTCAACAACGGCTGGCAGGTGGCGAACGCGACGCTCGCGCACGAGCGGAACATGCTCGGCTCGACGACGCGCACCCAGCAGATCTTCCAGGGGCTCCTCCGCCTCGCGCGCACGCACGCGCGCAACGGCCGCCCGGCCGCCGAGGACCCGGTCGTGCGGCAGCGGCTCGCGAGCCTCGCCATCCGCGTCGAGACGATGAAGCTCGAGGCCTACCGGCAGCTGACGGACGCGCTCCGCGGCCGGCGCCCCGGCATCTCGGCCGCCGTCAACAAGCTCGTCGCCACCGAGCTGAACCACGACCTCGCGAAGGCCGCGCTCGACATCCTCGGGTCCTACGGCCCGCTCGCGCGGACCGACCGGCGCGCCCGCGACCGCGGCATCTGGCCGCTCGACTTCATGTTCTCGCTCGGCCTCATCATCGGCGGCGGGACGTCCCAGATCCAGAAGAACATCATCGCCGAGCGGGGGCTCGGCATGCCGAAGGAGCCGCGGCGGGACGCGGCGGCGTGAGCGAGGAGCGACCGTGATCGACTTCGGACTCTCGGAGGACCAGGAGGCGCTCCAGCGCTCCGCGCGCGAGCTCCTCGCGCGCGAGTGCCCGCCCGCGCTCGTGCGCGAGACGGCGAAGACCGCGGACGGCGTGCCGCGCGCGCTCTACGCCCGGCTCGCCGAGCTCGGCTGGACGGGGCTCGCCGTCCCCGAAGCCTGGGGTGGGCTCGGCCTCGGCACGCTCGAGCTGGCGCTCGTGCTCGAAGAGATGGGACGCGCCGTCGCGCCCGGGCCGTTCCTCGGCACGCAGCTCGTGACCGCGGCGCTCGTCCGCGCCGGCTCCGCGGCGCAGCGCACGCGATGGCTGCCGCGGCTCGTCGCCGGCGAGACGCTCGGCGCGCTCGCGTACCTCGAGGAGAGCGACCGCCACGACCCGGCCGGCGTCGGGCTCCGGGCGCGCGCGGCGCGCGGCGGCTGGCGCCTCGCGGGCACGAAGCTCTTCGTGATGGGCGTGCCGGGCGCCGACCTCCTCCTCGTCGCCGCGCGCACGACGCCGGGGACCGACCCGCGCGGCGTGTCGCTCTTCCTCGTCGAGGCGACGGCGCCCGGCGTCCGCGTGCGCCCGTCGGCGACGATCGACCTCACCCGTCGCGTCGGGGAGGTGGAGCTGCGCGACGTCGCGGTCGGTCGGGACGCGCTCGTCGGGCGACCGGGCGAGGGCTGGCCGCTCCTCGCGAGGCTCCTCGACCTCGGCGCCGTCGGCATCGCGGCGGACAGCCTCGGGGGCGCCGCGCGCGCGCTCGAGATGGCGGTCGAGTACTCGAAGACGCGCCAGCAGTTCGGCCGCCCGATCGGCTCCTTCCAGGCGGTGAAGCACATGGCGGCCGAGATGGCGGCCGAGGTGGAGCCCTCGCGCTCGCTCGTCTGGTGGGCGGCCTGGGCATTCGATCACCGGCCGCGCGAGGCGGCGCGGGCCGCCGCGATGGCGAAGGCGCGGCTCGGCGAGGTGTACACGGCGACCGTCGGCCGCGCCGTCCAGATCCACGGCGGGATCGGCTTCACGTGGGAGCACGACATGCATCTCTGGTTCAAGCGCGCCCGCTGGAACGAGGTCGCCTTCGGCGACCCGGCGCTCCATCGCGAGCGCCTGGCGGCGATCGACGCGTACTGAGTGCTCGTCTACCTCCACGGGTTCGCGTCGGGACCGGGCAGCACGAAGGCGCAGTTCTTCCGCGCGGCGCTCGCCGAGCACGGCGTCGCGCTCGAGATCCCGGACCTCGCGCCCGACTTCACGCATCAGACGATCACGGGCATGCTCCGCATCGTCGACGCGCTGCTCGACCGTGCGCCCGCCGTCCTCCTCGGCTCGAGCCTCGGCGGCTACCTCGCGGCGCTCACCGCGGCGCGCCGGCCCGACCGCGTTCCCGCGCTCGTCCTCTTCGCGCCCGCGTTCGGCTTCGCGCAGCGCTGGCCGGGGCGGATCGGGGCCGACGCCTTCGCCCGCTGGCGCGCGACCGGCACCATGCCCGTCTGGCACTACGGCCGCGAGACCTACCTCCCGCTCGCGATCGACCTCCTGGACGACGCCGCCCGCTGGCCCGCGGAGCCCGATCCGACGTGTCCCGCGCTCGTCTTCGCGGGTCGCCGCGACGACACGGTGCCGCTCGCCGACGTCGAGCGCTTCGTCCGCCGCCGCCCGGACGCGCGCGAGCTCGTCCTCCTCGACGCGGGGCACGAGCTGACCGACGTCCTGGAGCCGATGTGGGCGGCGGCGCGTGCGTTCCTCGGTCGCCTCGCTGCCCTCCCCGACTGAGCGCGCCGGCGCACCCTCACGTTCCCCGGGCATATCGCGACCCGGCCGGCGCGATACGGTCCGGAAATGCAGCGCATCGCGCGGGCGATCGAGGACACGCCGCTCGGCGCCGTCTGGGCGGCGGCGACGCGGTTCGAGGCCCTCTCCGGCGTCGTGCCGGCGCTGCGCGAGGTCCGGCCCGTCGGCGAGGATCGGCTGCGGTGGATCGGGGACACCGCCGGCATCGAGCGCGCGGGCGAGGTGGTCGCGACGGCCCGGCGCCGCGAGCGGGCGATCGCGTGGCGCAGCGTGGACGGTCCGTCCGACGAGGGCCGCGTCGTCTTCTCGGCGCCGAACGCCGGCACGACGGGGCGCGGCGAGGGTGCGGCACCCCGCGGCCCCGCGGTCGCCGACGACGGCGGCGTGCCGAGCCGCGACCGCGAGGCGTTCGTCCGGCGCGAGCCCACGCCCGACGCCGAGACCTGACACGGAGGCGACGATGGCCCGGCAACGGAAGCAGGCGAAGAAGCCCGCCGAGAAGACGCGGGCCCGCAAGCGGCCGGCGGTGAAGCCGAGCGCACGGAAGCGCCGCCCCGCCCGCCGGGCCGCGCCCCGCGCCGGCGGGGGTGGGCGCGCGGGCGGCGCCGGGGGCCGCGTCGACGAGACGGGGCACTCGGGCGTCTACCCCGCGTCCGGCCCGCTTCCGAAAGGCGAGGCGCCGATCCGGACCATGGCGGCGTGGGGGCAGGGCGAGCGCGGCGCCGCGGGCTACGAGGACGCGGGGCAGTCGGAGATCGTGCACACGGAGCCGAGCACGCCGGCGCCCGCCCAGATCACGGCCCGCGCGGGCGCCGCCGGCCGCCGGACCGTGCGCGACGTCATGACGCCCGACCCGACGTGCTGCGCGCCGGACGACACCGTGCAGCACGCCGCGCGGATCATGAAGGACGAGGACGTCGGCGCCGTGCCGGTCGTCGACGAGGAGCGGCGCCCCGTCGGCATCGTGACCGACCGGGACCTCGCCCTCGAGGTCGTGGCGCAGAGCGAGGACGCCCGCCGCGTCACGGTCGAGTCGGTCATGACGCCGAGCCCCGTCACCGTCCGTCCCGACGACGAGGTCGACGCGGTCCTCGCCGCGATGGGCGAGCACCAGGTGCGCCGCGTCCCGGTCGTGGACCCCGAGGGTCGCATCGTCGGCATCGTCGCGCAGGCCGACCTCGCGACGCGCCTCGACGCGTCGACCGAGACCGCGGAGGCCGTCCGGGCGATCTCGGAGCCTCCGGGACGCTAGCCGCGCGTCAGTTCCGCTGCGCCGTCGGCCGGACGAGGAGGTCGTGCACCTCGACGTACGGCGGGCGTCGGAGGACCCACAGGATCGCCTCGGCGACGTCGTCCGCCTCGAGCACCTTGAAGCGGCCGTCGAGCGCGCGCGCGGCGCCCGGCGTCCCGGTGAAGACGTCGGCGAACTCCGTGAGCACGTGGCCGGGCGAGATCGCGGTCACGCGGATCGGGCTCTGCCGCGCGCGCAGCTCCTGGCGGAGCGCTTCGGTGAGCGCGCGAACCGCGAACTTCGTCGCCGCGTAGACCCCGCTCTCGGGCCCCGGGATGCGATGGCCCGCCATCGACGACACGTGGACGACGTGCCCCGCGCTCCCGCGGCGCTCCATGTCCTGGATCGCCTCGCGCGTCGCGATGCAGAGGCCGAGCACGTTCACCTCGAGCATCTCGCGCCACAGCTCGGTCGGCGCGGAGGAGAGCGGCGCGGCCCGCCCGAGGCCGGCGTTGTTGACGAGCACGTCGACGCCGCCCAGGCGCTCGCGCGCGACGGCGAACAGGCGCAGGACGTCCTCCTCCCGGCGCATGTCCGTCGGCTGCACGACGACCTCGGCGCCGCGCGCGGCGAGATCGGTCGCGAGCGCCTCGAGCCGCTCGCGCCGTCGCGCCGCCGCCACGACGGACGCGCCGGCCGCCGCGAGCGCGCGGACGGTGGCCGCGCCGATCCCGCTCGACGCGCCCGTCACCACGGCGCGCCGCCCGACGAGCGATTCCATGGCCCCGCGCGTTGTAGGACCCCTTGACGTAGGGCGTCAATCGGTGTGATCTCCCCCGCCATGCCGATCGACCTCTCCGCCGTCGGGAAGAAGCTCGGCGCCGTCACCCACACGTACACCGAGCGCGACGTCATCCTCTACGCGCTCGGGGTCGGCGCGGGCCCCGACGAGCTCCAGTTCACGTACGAGCGCGATCTGAAGGTCCTCCCGACGTTCGCCGTCATCCCCGCGTTCCCGGCGATGATGAACCTCGGCGGCGCGATGGACGTGAACCCCGCGATGGTGCTGCACGGCGAGCAGAGGATCGCGCTCGAGGGCCCGATCCCGACGAGCGGCACCATCACGACGACGCCGACGATCAAGGCCGTCTACGACAAGGTGAAGGGCGCCGTCGTGGTCGTCGAGACGGAGAGCGTCGACGCGAAGGGCCGGCTCCTCTTCCGCAACACGTCCAGCATCTTCGTGCGCGGGGAAGGCGGCTTCGGCGGCGACCGCGGCCCGAGCGGCGCGCGCAACCTGCCGCCCGACCGCAAGCCCGACGCGCAGGTGTCGATGAGGACGCTCCCGCAGCAGGCGCTCCTCTACCGCCTCTCGGGCGACATGAACCCGCTCCACGCCGACCCCGAGTTCGCCAAGATGGGCGGCTTCGACCGGCCGATCCTCCACGGCCTCTGCACCTTCGGGCACGCCGGGCGCGCGGTGCTCCGGACGTTCTGCGGCAACGACCCCGCGCGGATGAAGTCGTTCGAAGTCCGCTTCTCCGGCGTCGTCTTCCCGGGCGAGACGATCGTCACCGACATGTGGCGGACGGCGCCGACGACGGTCGTGCTGGTGGCGCGGACGGCCGAGCGCGGCGAGGCGGTGCTCGCGAGCGCCGCGGCGGAGATCGCGGCCTGACGGCCGCCCGCGGGGTCGTCCTCGGCATGGTCGCCTGGGCTGCCGGGAGCTGCGCGCGGCCGGCGCCCCCACCACCCCTGCCGCCGCCGCTGCTCGCCGAGACGCCGATCGCACCGTCCACGACCGCGGACTTCGCGATCGGCCCGATCACGCAGACGCCGAGCGCGGACGGCCGCAGCCTCTACATCGAAGGGACGGTGCGGAACACCGGATCGCGCCCGAGCCGGCAGGTGAAGGTGTGGGTCGAGGGACTCGACGCCGACGGGCACGTCGTGGCCGAGACGGACGCGCTGCCGACGCCGCAGGAGATCCCGGCCGGCACGGCGGCGAAGTTCGTCGTCGAGCTGCCGAACGACCCGGCGATCACGAACTTCCACGTGGAGGCGATCGGAAAATGAAGCCACCGGCGGGACGGATCGCGGTCGGCGACCGCGTGCAGGTGCCGGGCGGACGCCAGGGCCGCGTCGTCGCGGAGCGGCTGATCGCGTCGAACGGCGCGTGGAAGTACACGGTCGCGCGCGACGACGGGGAGAGCGTCGAGCTCCTCGACTACGAGCTGCGCCGATTCGAGTCCCCGTGATGCAGTACGAGCAGATCAGGTACGCCGTCGACGACGGCGTCTTGACGCTCACGCTCGACCGGCCCGAGAGGCTGAACGCGTTCACGGGGCGGATGATGGCGGAGCTCCTCGACGCGTTCGACCGCGCCGACGCCGACGACGGGGTCCGGGCGGTCATCGTGACCGGCGCCGGGCGCGCCTTCTGCGCCGGCGCGGATCTGTCGGGCGGCGGCGAGACGTTCGACTACCGCGCGTACGACGCTCTCGAGGAGCACCGCGACGGCGGCGGGCGCGTCGCGCTCCGCATCTTCGAGTCGAAGAAGCCGGTGATCGCCGCGATCAACGGCCCCGCCGTGGGCGTCGGGATCACGATGACGCTCCCGATGGACGTCCGCATCGCCTCGACGACGAGCCGCATGGGGTTCGTCTTCACGCGCCGGGGGATCGTGCCGGAGGCGTGCAGCAGCTGGTTCCTGCCGCGTCTCGTCGGCATCGCGCAGGCCGCCGAGTGGGTCTACACGGGCCGCATCTTCTCCGCCGAGGAGGCGCACGCCGCTCGGCTCGTGTCGCGCCTCGTCCCACCGACGGCGCTCCTCGACGCCGCGCGGACGGTCGCGCGCGAGATCGCGGACGGCACGTCCGCCGTCTCCGTCACGCTCGCCCGCCAGCTCCTCTGGCGGATGCTCGGCGCCGACCACCCGATGGAGGCGCACCGGGTCGACTCGAAGCTGATCTACTGGATGGGGCAGTCCGCCGACGCGCGCGAGGGCGTGCGCGCGTTCCTCGAGAAGCGGGCGCCGCGCTTCACGATGAGCCCGAGCCGCGACCTGCCGCCCTTCGTTCCGTGGTGGCCGCCGCGGCCCTTCAAGTAGACGGCGCGCGCCACCAGCGCGGCAGACAGAGCGCGGCGAGCACGAGCGCCGGGAGGAAGACGCCCGGCAGGTCGATCGCCCAGTGCGCGGGCCCGAGCCGGCCGCTCGCGAGGTCCGCGACGTGGACGAGGGCGTGGAGCGCGAAGAAGAGCGTCGCGGCGAGGAGCACCTCGCGGTGGCGCTCCGCGCGCGGCGCGGTGGCGAGGAAGGCGACGCCGATGGTCGTGAACGCGGCGCCGACGTCGCGGACGAAGTGGGGGTTGAGCGGCCCGGTGTCCGGCACGCCGGCGGGGAGGCGGTAGTACCAGCTCGCGGGCGCGAGGAGCATCCAGACGCCGTTCGCGACGTTCAGGAGGCCGAGGATCGTGTAGGCGAGGCGCATCGGAGGCCTCAGCGGATCGCCGCCCGCGAGGGGAGCGCCGCGATCTCCTTCTCGAGGAGATCGGAGACGAAGGCGACCTCCATCGCCCGGTGACGCTGCTTCGAGATCGCGTACGCCGTCTGGTCGAGCGGGGCGAGGGCCGCGGCCGCCGCGCGCGCGGATTCGAGCAGGCGCTCGGGCGGCACGACGGCGTCGACGATGCCGCGCTCGAGCGCGTCGGCGGGCCCATAGAGCCGCGCGTGGAGGATCGCCTCCGTGTGCCAGCGCGACGGGATCGCGGAATGCGCGACGGCGATCGCCCAGCTCGGCAGCGCGAGCCCGATCGCCACCTCGTTCAGGTGGATGCGGAACGGCCCGTCGGCCGCGTGCCGGAGGTCGCACGCGAGCATGAGGATGGCACCGCCCGCGACCGCGTGCCCCGAGACGGCGGCGACGGTCGGGATCGGGAACGTGAACACGCGAAGCATCGTCCGCCCGAAGGCGATCATCGTGCGCCGCAGCTCGTCGGGCGGGAGGGTGGGCAGCACCTTCAGGTTCAGGCCCGCGGAGAAGACGCCGTCTCGGCCCGTGACGACGACGGCGAGCGGCTTCTCGGCTTCTGCGCGGTCGAGCGCGGCGTTCAGCCCCTCGAAGAAGGGCAGGCTCATCGCGTTCACCTTGCCGTCGTCGAGCGTGATCTCGCCGACGTGGCCGTGGACGGCGTACCGGATCGTGTCGCTCATGGCTTCCTCCGGCTCCCGTAGTCGCCGAACGGGTCGTCGCGCTCGCGGACGGCCTGGCGGACGCCCACCTCGCGCGCGCGCCGCACGAAGTCGAGCCCTTCCTGCGTGTGGCGGGCGACGCCGTCGAAGAGCGTGCCGAGCATCCGACTCGACGCGAACCCCATGTTCTCGACGCTCTGGTTGACGAGCAGCTTCAGCATGACGAGCTGGTTCACCGGCACGCGCGCGATCCGGCGGGCGAGCGCCGTCGCCCGGGCCTCCAGCTCCGCGTCGGGGACGACCTCCAGCACGAGGCCGATCCGCGCCGCCTCGGGCGCGGGGATCTCGTCGCCCGTGAGGAGGTAGCGCTTCGCGCGCTCGAGGCCCAGGCGGTAGACCCACATCGCCGTCGTCGGCGTTCCCCACACGCGGGACGGCGGATAGCCGAAGGTGGCGCCCTCCGCCGCGATGATGAGGTCGGCGCAGAGGACCATGTCCGTCCCGCCGCCGATGCACCAGCCCTGCACCGCCGCCACGACCGGCTTCTGCGCGTACCAGAGCTTCAGGTACGTGTCGACGAAGCGCTTCATCATCCGGTAGTCGGCAGCCGAGTCCCAGGCGCGTCGCCGTCCGCCCTCGGCGAGCGCCTGCTCCTCGGCCTGCGCGGCGGTCGACCAGTCGAGGCCGTAGCCGGCGCAGAACGCGGGGCCCTCGGCGCGGAGCAGGATCACCCGGACGTCGTGGTCGGCGTCGGCGTCGTCGATCGCGGCCGCGAGCTCGTCGCGGAGCGCGGGAGTGATGGTGTTGTACTCCGCGGCCCGCGCCAGGACGATCGAACGGACGCCGTCGACGGTCTCGACCCGCAGGGTCTGCATGCCGCCGTGACTGGCAGATTCGCCACGCCGATACAATTTCCCCCCCGCCCCGCGGCGCGCCCGGGCGGAAGAACTTCTTGACGTCCGATGCCCACCTTTCGTATGCGATTACCCGTCGCACGACCGGCGTTCCCGCCGGAGCTGGTCGGGAAAGGAGATCAGAGACATGCGTGTCATCATCGCGGCCCTCGCGCTCGCCGTCGCCTTCCCCGCGACGGCGGCGAACGTCGTGACGGGGTTGCTCGCCGCCGGCGCCGGCCAGGCCCTCCAGTGCGATGCGCTCAACGCCGGCACCAAGGCGGTGGCCGTCACCGTCGTCGTGAGCCTGGTCGGCGGGCCGAGCGCGGACAACTCGTGCCCCGCCCTCGAGCCGGGCGATAGCTGCCGGACCGGCACCACCGCCGCCGGCACGGCGCTCGCCTACTGCACGGTGCCGAACTCGTCGCCGAAGAAGGTCCGGTTGACGGGACATAACCTGGCCACGGGCGAGCGGTCCGACGGACAGTGAGGGAGGGGAACATGCGCATCGGGATGCTCATCCTGGTCGGGGTGCTCGCGCACGCGGTGCCCGCGACGGCGGGTGACGTGATCACGCCGCTCGTGCGGTATGCCGCCAATCAGACCGTGCAGTGCGACGTGCTGAACGTCACCTCGAAGCCGATGACCATCAACGTCGAGGCTCGCAT
>Ga0070741_10002685_pt1 | contig 46642 bp, 45 predicted proteins | sample Coa_R1_4_FD_66440 | JGI IMG/M metagenome (GOLD analysis project Ga0070741, IMG submission 66440) | Surface soil microbial communities from Centralia Pennsylvania, which are recovering from an underground coalmine fire - Coalmine... | ecosystem: Environmental > Terrestrial > Soil > Unclassified ... | reverse complement strand
GGTGAACCCGGTGAAGGCAATCGCCAGCGCGGCCGTGCTGACGATGGGTAGCGGTGCCACCTCGCCGTTCTCGCCGATCCCCGCCACGATGGCCAACACGATCATACCCAGGATGTCGTCCACCACCGCCGCCCCCAGGATGATGCGCGCCTCCAGCGTGGACAGGTAGCCGAGGTCGCCCAGGACCCGCGCCGTGATCCCGACGCTGGTGGCGACGAGCGCCGTCCCGACAAACGCCGCCTCCAGCCCCGGATGGCCAAGCCTCAGCATAAGGCCAGCGCCCAGCAGGAAAGGCAGGACGACGCCCGCTACCGCGACCAGTGCGGCGCGGACGCCCACCCGCAGCAGATCGCTCAGGCGCGTCTCCAGTCCGACGAAGAACAACAGGAATATGGCGCCCAGCTCAGCGAGAACATGGTAGACGAGCGCGAGCGCCTCCTGCGCGGCCGCGGGGTCGTCGAACAGCGCCACGAGCCGTGGTCCGGGCACGCCAATCCAGCCGAGCGCGTAGGGCCCGATCAGCACGCCGGCCAGCAGCTCGCCGATGACCGGCGGCTGCCGCAGCCGCTGGAACACCTCGCCCGCGAGCTTTGCCACCGCGAAGATGACGAACAGCTCACCGATGATCGCGCCGACGCCCACCCGCTCCCCCACGCCGCCGCCCCGGCGCCCCCCCTGCGCCGGGCACAAGAAAAGAGACTGCATGACAGTCTCCTCCTCGCGCGCTGGATACGGGGCTGCGCGCGTCCCCGGCAGAGCGATCCGCCTCAGCAAGACTCTACTCGACAGGGCGCACGGCGACAAGGCCCGCACGGTGCGTGGGGCGCCGAGCGCCCGGGCCGCGGCCCCGGGCGTCCCGCCGGCGGCCTAGCTCGCCCGCGAGCGGCGACGGAACGGCGCCGAAGGTGGCTCGGCGTCGATCCAGCCGGCCATCACCTGCATCGCGACCAGGCGCCCGCCGCAGTGGCCACAATGGCGGCTCGCCAACGCGGCGCGGGCATCGCGCTGGTAATTCGGGTTCAGCCGGAGCTGGCCGAGCCGCCATTCGGCCACCACCCGGTCGCAGAGCAAGCACTGGATGTCTGAATCGGCAATCTCGCGCACGGTGATCCTTCCCCTCTCCGCCCCCGCCAAGGCGTCTGTTGTCGAGGACAGGCTAGCGCGCGGCGCTTGCCCCAGGGAATCCTGTTGACGTCGCAAGCGCGCCACACCCGCCGATCTGTGATCGGGGCGCAACGCGCGGCCAGCCCACCCCTACCGCGCCGTGGCGCCGGCATGGTACTGTAGGCATCTAATCGTTCCTGGCCAGAATTGGCGCGGCGCGCGCCGCGCACGCGAGGGGAAAGCGATGAGGGTGAGAGCGCTGGCGACGATCGCGCTGATAACGCTCCTGGCGGCGTGTGGCGGCGGGGGCGGCAGCGCCCCGGCTCCCAAGGCGAGCGCGCCGGGGAGCGCGGCGCCCACGGCCCAGAGCGCGCCCCCGGCGCCAACGGCCGCGGGCGGCGCGGCGCAGCCGTCCCAGCCTCCCGCGCTGCGCAAGGTGCGCATGGCGCTGGCGTTCATCGGCACCGAGGTCTTGCCCGTGTACGTGGCCCAGGACCAGGGGCTCTACCGCAAATACGGGCTGGACGTCGAGACCACGGTCATGCAGTCGAGCGCCCAGGTGGCGCCGGCGATGGCCGCGGGCGACATCGACATCGCCCTCACCGCGGGCGCGGGCGTGGTTGATCTCGATCTGGCCGGCGGCGACCAGGTGATCATCCTGAACCACTCTCAGTACATGCACTTCATGCTGCAGGCGCGGCCCGACATCCGCCGCGTCGAAGACCTGCGCGACAAGCGCGTCGCCATCACCCGCCTCGGCTCGGGCATCCATCTGGCGACCACCGTTACCCTGGCGAAGGCCGGCCTGGAGGCGGGGCGCGACGTGCTCCTGGTGCAGGCCGGCGGCGTGGACCAGGTGCTGGGCGCGCTCGTCGGCGGCAGCGTCGAAGCCGGCATGCTAGCCCTGCCGTTCAACTTCCTGGCCGAGCGCCAGGGGTTCCCGCAGCTCGTCGACGTGCGCGACTACCAGATTCCCTACATGCAAGGCTCGCTGGCCGTGACGAAGGCGACGCTCGATGCCCAATACGACCTGATCCGCGACGTGGTGCGCGCGCACCTGGAAGGGCTGGCGAAGGCGCGCAGCGATCTCGCGCTCTCCAAGCGGCTCGTCGGCCAGGCTAGCCAGACCGACGACGACGACCTGCTCGAGCGCAGCGTGCGCATCTGGATCAGCGACCTGGCGCCGACCCCCTACCCGCCGCTGGACGCGGTCCAGACGGTGCTCGACCAGCGCGCGCCCGAGATCGCCGCGGCCCGGACTGCCAACCCCGGCGACTTCGTGGACAACCGGATCCTGCGTGATCTGGAGGCGAGCGGCTTCTTGAAGACCGTGGGGTATTGAGCGCGCCGCTCACGTCGCCGGCTTGCGCCGCGCCGCCAGGAACGCGAGCGTCGCGCAGAGCGCGGTCGTGCCCCAGATCACGCCCCACGCGCCCTGGACCCCCAGGTGGTCGAGGGCAAGGCCCGCGGTCAATGGACCTGCCAGGATGGCCACGTCGGCCACCAGGCGGTAGCCGGCCATGCCGAGGCCGCGATACGCCGCCGGCAACGCGTCGCCGACGAGGCTCAGGGGCAAAGAGTTCACCGCCGCCGCGAGCGCCTGCAGCCACGCGAGCGCGAAGTAGCTCGGCACGTCATGGATGAACACCAGCGGCGTCTGCACCAGCACGAGCAGCCCCAGCCCCGGCAGCACGCAGGCCGTGCGGCCGTAGCGGTCGGCCAGCGCGCTGCCGACGAGCGTCACGCCGGTGCTGGCAACCGCGATGCCGCTGATGGCCAGGCCCAGCAGGAACGGCGATAGCCCGAGCACGTCGCCGCCGAGCGCGGGCAAGTACACCGACTGGAGCGCCTGCCGGCCGAAGAAGATCGCGAAGCCCAGCAGGTAGCCCATCACGAGCAGCGTGCCGCCGGTCGGCAGCAGGCGGCGAAACGATGGCGCGTGCTCCGCCCCGTGCGCGCTATGGCCGAGGATCGCCTGGTCGTCGCGCGTGCCCCACAGCACCAGCGCCAGCGCCAGGGCAGCGGCCGCCGCGCCCATGACGAACGGCGTGCGCCAGTTCAGCGCCGCCGCGAGCGCGCCGGCGATCAACGGGCTGAACACGACCATCAGCGAGAACGCGGTCTCGCTCAGCCCCATGACGACGCCGCGATTGCGCGCGCTGGCGAGCGACACCAGCCAGGCCAGCACTACCGCCTGGTTGACGGCCGTCACGGCCCCGATCACCATGCGGGCCAGCAGGAGCTGCCAGTACTCGCTAGCGAGCGCCGCGAGAACGCAGACGGCGAAGGTGAGGACACCGCTAGCGATGAGCAGGTGGCGACCGTTGAAGCGGGTCGCCAGTTGGCCCGCGGGCAGGTCGCACAGCAGCCGTGCGAAGCTCAGCGACGCCAGGTAGATGCCGACTTCGCTGTAGTTGAGCGCGAACGCCTCACGGACCTGCGGCACGACCGGGAAGGTCGCGCTGATGGTGAGCTGCAACAACGGCAGCACGCCACACAGCACCCAGGCCACGCCCGGCACGTCCGCCGCCCAGCGTCGCATGTGTGGCTACCCCCTTCAGGTGAGTTCGTCGCGGGATGTACATGCGCGCCGCGCTTATGTCTGCGGGATTCGACGCCCTTGACGAGCCGGCCACGCCGGGTCCCTGGGTCACGCAACACCACCAGCCGGCACCAGCGAAGGCGGGTTGAGATCAGGGCTCGTCCCAGCCGGGCGGGCGCTCGACGGGCGGCGTGCGCTGGCCGCCCGGCACGTAGCCGAACACCCGCTCGCCGCCCAGCAGCGGCCGCCGCCGACCGAGCACCTCGGCCAGCCCGTACAGCAGATCGTCCCCGCGTCGCTCCCCCAGGATGCGGCCATTGTGCGGCTCTTCGAGCAGGCGTTGCAGCAACGCGCGCAGCGGCTGCGCCACGTCGGGCGTCACCGTGGCGGCCACCGTCAGCTCGTCGCCGTGCTCTAGGCGCACCGACGCGAGCCAGCCGCGCTCCGCGCCCTCGATCTCCAGCGTGCTCATGTGCGCGTCCTCGTTCTGGCCAAGGGCCCAAACTGTCCTGCGCCTGGCAGTATGCGGCGCCGCTATGTTAGCGTATCGCTTGCTATTGCCGTCCTCCAAGCACGAAACCTGCAGGCATCTTGGAGATTCACGTCGCGCCTGCGATATGATTACCGCAACATGGCGGGCCTGCATTCGCGATTGGGCACGTGCGGCGCCGCGCCAATGCGCGGGCGCGCAGGGTAATCCGACCGACGGCGCGAATTGCGAGAAAATGCCGGCATGAGCCAGGCGCCTACCATTCTGGTCGCGGACGATAGCCGGCTGGTCCGGACGGTCATGGCGCGGACCCTTGAGGGACGCGGCTATCGGGTGGTTACCGCCGAGGACGGCGTAGCGGCCGTCGAGCTAGCCTGGGCTGAGCATCCCAGCCTCGTGCTGCTCGACGTCGACATGCCGCGCATGAACGGATATCAGGTCGCGCGGCTCCTCCGCAACGAGCCGCGAACCGCGAACATCCCGATCGTCATCCTGTCGTCCCGCGAGGGGGCGGGCGACATGTTCTGGGGCATCGAGGCCGGCGCCGACGCTTACGTGACCAAGAGCGCCGGCGAGATGAGCTTGCTGGCGACGGTCAAGCGCCTGCTTGAGGAGCGCGGCCTGCCGCGCGACGAGCCGCCGCCGGCCGACCCGTCGGGCCACCGGCCGGGTGGCCAGGTGGACGTGCTCGCGCGCCTGAACCAGCTTCTCGACCAGAAGCTGTACGAGGCCACGGTCCTCAACCAGATCGGCCAGCTCGCGGCCGAGCTGCGTGACTACCGGCGCGCGGCGGAGCGCGCGGGCCAGCTCCTGGGGCGCATCCTCGACTACCAGGTCGCCGGGCTGCTGTTTCTCCAGGCGGATCCCGCCGAGGGCCTCGTCTTGCTGCGCGGCGACTGGGCCAACGCGGACCAGCAGGTGCGCGCGCACCTGTTCAGCGTCTTGCCGCCTGAAATCATCGCCGACCTGCCGCCCGCCGGCGCGCTGCCGATGACGAGCGTGGTCATCGACGATGCGGAACAAGGCACGGACCTGGGGCCGTGGCGCTGCTTCCCCCTGGGCGACGAGCGCGACCTGTGGGGCACCTTCTGTCTGGCGGGGCGGGCTGCCACTGGCGAGCGCCACGGCAGCCGCGACCTGCTGCAGGCCCTCGCCATCAGTATGTTCACGGCGCTCGACAACGCGCGCCTCTACGCTCGCCTCCGCGAGACCGCGGTCACCGACGCGCTCACCGGTGTGTTCAACCGCCGCTATTTCGCCGATCAGTTCACCCGGATGTGCGAGCGGGCCGAGCAAGACAACCGGCCGATCAGCCTGATCCTGTTCGACGTTGATCACTTCAAGACGCTGAACGACACCCTGGGCCATCAGGCAGGCGACGCCGCCCTCCGCGACCTGGGCGCCGTGCTACGCGACGGGCTCCGGCCGAGCGACTTCGCCGCGCGGTACGGCGGGGAGGAATTCGCGGTCGTGCTCTCCGACACGGACGGCGATGGCGCGCTGCGCATCGCCGAACGGCTCCGCCAGGCCATGGCCGAGCGATGGGCCAAGAACGGCCTGGGCACGATAACGGCGAGCGCGGGCGTGGCGGCTGCCCCCGCCGCGGCGCCCTACGCCCCGGCCCAGCTTGTGGATGCCGCCGACCGCGCGTTGTACGCGGCCAAGGCGGGCGGCCGGAACCGCACCGTGACCGCGGCCCCACGCCCGGCCGCCGTCAGCTAGCGCCGGCTCGCTGCCGCGCCCGGTAGGCCAGCGCCACACCCGCCAGAAACTCGTCGGCCTCCCGTCCGCCCTGCGGCGACGGCGCGTCGAGCCGACTTGCCAGCGCCTCTGCCAGCTCCCGTGCGAGCGCCGCTCGGGGGGCGGGCGCGAGCTGCTCCCGCCGCAGGAGATACTCGCGCAAGAGCGTATAGTCGGCCGCCGTCAAGCGGTCCACGTTCGGAACGTGCATGGATGCCTCGGCGCGGTCCGGCGCAATCGGCAGCGGCCTGGGCGCGAGCAGGTCGGCGGCGCGCAGCGCGCGGCGCTCCTTGACGACCATCGTGCCCGCCGCCAGGTCGCCCAACCGCCGCGAGCGCTTGTCGATCAGCATCACGACGACGCCGAGCCCGTAGGCCATTGGCAGGAAGTCCACGAGCCGCACCAGGTTGCGGATCAGCGCGTCGATCGGTCCGATCGGGTAGCCGCTGTCGCGCAGCACGCGCAGCCGCGTCAGGCGCTTGCCGGGCGTCTGGCCGTTCCAGGCCATCTCGAACGCCGCGTAGTAGCCCCACAGCAGGAGAAAGAGCGCCACCAGGAGCACCGCGACGATCCACACGCCGACACGGTTGGGGTCGGAAGCGCTCAGGTCGCGCAGCGGCCGGCTCGTCGCGGCCACGCCGCCCGCCACGCTGATCGCCAGCGTGACCAGCACGATCAGCGCCACCTGGATGATCGAGTCGACAGCCGCCGCTATGAAGCGCGACCCGATGCCTGCCAGGTCGTAGCTGACGGCCACATTCTCGGGCGTCTGAACGACGTAGTTCTCGGCCATCGGCAATCAGTCAGCGTTGGTCAAGTCACGGCTCGCGCGGCATGCCGCTGTCACAGTTTCCCTGGGTGTCCATCACTATAGCGGATAATTGACCACGGATTGCCCACAACTGATTCACGGAGCAACGCGTGGCAACCGTCGATGAGTTCGTGACCCGGCGCCAAGCGGACTGGACCGAGCTGGAGGCGTTGCTCGGCCGCGCCGCGGGGCGGGGCATCCGCGCCTTCGCGGGACCAGAGCTAGAGCGGTTCGGGCGCCTCTACCGCCACGCCAGCGCCGACCTGGCCGTCGCCCAGCGCGACTTCCCTGGCGACCGCGTGCGCGTCTATCTCGGCCAGCTCCTGGCGCGCGCTCACCCCTACGTCTACCAGCGCGAGGTGGCCAACTGGCACGACCTGCTCAGCTTCTTCGCGGTCGGCTTCCCGCGCCTGTACCGCGCCAACGCACCCTACGTGCTGGCCAGCGCCGCGCTGTTCCTGCTGCCCGCCCTGGTGGCCTACGTGGCGACGCTGGGCAGCGAGGCCGCGCAGGAAGCGCTCGTCTCGCCGCAGCTCCTCGCCACGATCCGCGCCGGGCACATGTGGACCGACATTCCTGAAGAGGCGCGGCCGGCCGTCTCGACCCTCCTCATGACCCACAACCTGCAGGTGTCCATCATGGCCTTCGCCGGCGGTATCCTGGCCGGGCTCGGCACCGTCTACGTGCTGCTGCAGAACGGCCTCATGCTCGGCGCGGTGCTCGGCGCCTGCCAGGCGCACGGCCTGGGCCTGGCGCTCGTCGGCTTCATCTCGCCGCACGGCTACCTGGAGCTGAGCGACGTGGTCATCGCCGGCGCGGCGGGGCTGCGCCTGGGCTACCCCCTGCTCGCGCCCGGCCTGCAGACGCGGCGGGCCGCCGTGGCAGAGGGCGGGCGCGTCGCCGTGCGGCTGCTCGTCGGCGCCGCGCCGCTGCTCGTCCTCGCCGGCGCGCTCGAAGCGTTCGTCTCGCCCAGCAGCCTGCCCGCCGAGGCCAAGATCCTTCTCGGGGCGGCCACGGGCCTGGCGCTCTACAGCTACCTGCTGCTGGCCGGCCGCGGACCTACCCCCCCATCCCCCCTCCCGGTGCGGGAAGGGGGAGAGGACTGGCGCAGCCAGCCACCGGCTCCCCCCTTCCCTGATAGGGAAGGGGGGCCGGGGGGGTTAGGTTAGGTTAGCTGTAGCCCGACTGTAATCGCCCAGTCCCGCGGGGGTATAGAGTTGAGGCGTCGCATTTGCTAGCATGTTTGCTACAGGCCGCTGACCGGGGCTGGCGGGCGTTGGTCGGCACCCAGCGAGCGGGTGTGGCTTGCTGCAGCCCGTGGCCACGGGCGAACGCTGTGCAGGGGGGATCAGGGTGCAGGTGGCGACGACGCTGGACTACCAGCAGCTCTGGCAGGCGGCGCTCGGCGAGCTGCAACTGCAGATGAGCCGGCCGAACTACGATACGTGGTTCAAGGACACCGCGCTCGTGGGGCTGGAGGGCGATACCTGCATCGTGGCCGTGCCGAATCCCTTCACCATGGAGTGGCTGGAGACCCGCTGCGTGCCGCTCCTCCGCAAGACGTTGCTGGGCATCATGGGCCGGCCCGTGGACGTGCGCTTCGTGCTGAAGACGGCGCCGGCCGCCAGCCCGCCCGCGGCCCCACTCCTGGGCCTGGCCGCCGAGCCGGACGAGGGCGCGGCGCGCCGCCCGCGCCGCGCGGCGACCAGCCAGACGCTAACCACGCCGCTCAATCCGAAGTACACCTTCGCCGAGTTCGTCGTCGGCAGCGGCAACCGCCTGGCGCACGCGGCCTGCCTGGCCGTCGCCGAGCACCCGGGCCACCAGTACAACCCGCTGTTCATTTACGGCGGCGTCGGGCTCGGCAAGACCCACTTGCTCCACGCGATCGCGCATCAAGTGCTCGCCGTGCCCGGCGCGCGGGTCGTGTACGTATCGTCGGAAACGTTCACGAACGAGCTAATCGACTCGATCCGCCAGCGGCGCGGCGAAGAGTTTCGAAATAAGTATCGCCACTGCGACGTGCTCCTGATTGACGATATTCAGTTCATCGCCGGCAAAGAGAGCACTCAGGAGGAGTTCTTCCACACTTTCAACGCCGTCCACGGGGCCAATGGCCATATCGTGCTCTCCAGCGACCGCCCGCCGAAGGCGATCCCGACGCTGGAGGACCGCCTACGCTCGCGCTTCGAGTGGGGCCTCATCGCCGACGTGCAGCCGCCCGACCTGGAGACGCGCATCGCCATCCTGCAGGCCAAGTGCGCGAAGCTCGAGGTGAACGTGCCGGCCGACGTGCTGGCGTACATCGCCCACAAGGTCCAGAGCAACATCCGCGAGCTGGAGGGGACGTTGAACCGCGTGGTCGCCCACGCCGCCCTCAGCCAGCAGCCCGTAACCGCCGAAACGGCCGTCGCGGCGCTCGCCGATGTCGTGGCCGACAGCGCCCGTCGCGCGGTGCGCCCGGAGAGCGTGCTGGAAGCGGTCACGCGCTACTACAACGTCAGCCTGCTCGACCTCCAGGGGAAGGCCCGCGACAAGCGCGTCGTCGGCCCGCGCCAGGTCGCCATGTACCTGCTCCGCGAGGAGACGCCGCTCTCGCTCCCCGACGTCGGCGCCCTGCTCGGCGGCCGCGACCACACCACCATCATGCACGGCGTGCAGAAGGTCGCCGGCGAGATCGAGCAAGACGGTCGCCTGCGCACCGACGTCCGCGCCGTGCGCGACCTCATCTACGACCTCGAAAAGGCCTAGTCCCACAGGCCCAATCGCCGTCACCCACACGACAGAAGGCCCTACCAGTGCGGGTACCGTCCACCGCGGCCCGCCTCGGACTGGCGACAGGATCTCAACCTGTTTCCCCCGGCGCAAGCCCGGCCTGGCCGTTCGGCTAGGCCGGGTTCTCTTCGTTCGGCCGATGGCGCGCGCGGCCGCGCGGCCTACGATATGGGCAGGCCGCACGCTTCGTTCGGCGGCGCGGCACCCGAAGAGGAGGCATCCCGAATGAGCGACAACGCAACCGGAGGACTGCTCGCACAGTTCTCGGACGACCTGGCGCGCGCGGTGGAGACCGCGGGGCAAGCGGTAGTCGCCGTCAAAGCGCGCCGCCGCGTGCCCGGCAGCGGCGTGCTGTGGAACCCGGCTGGGACGGTGGTTACGGCCGACCACGTGCTGGAGCGCGACGACGACGTGCGAGTGCAGCTTGCCGATGGCCGCGAGCTGGCCGCCATGGTCGTCGGCCGCGACCCTACCAGCGACCTGGCGGTGCTTCGCCTGCCCGCCGAGGGGCTGACGCCGGCCGCGATTGGCGCCGCCGAGTCGGTGCGGGTGGGCCATTTCGTGCTCGCGCTCGGCCGCTCGGGTCCCGGCGCGCCCAGCGCCAGCAGCGGCATCGTGAGCGCGATCGGCGGGCCATGGCGCAGCCGGCGCGGCGCGTCCATCGAGGGCTACCTGCGCACGGACCTGACGCTCTACCCCGGCTTCTCGGGCGGGCCGCTCGTGGACGCTGGCGGCCGCGTCGTGGGCATCAACACCTCGCTGTTCGCGCAGGGCCACGGTATGGCGCTGCCACTAACGACCGTGCGGCGCGTCATGGAGGCGCTGCTCACACAGGGCCGCATTCGCCGCGGCTTCATTGGCGTCAGCACCCAGCCGGTGCCGCTGCCGGAGGCTCTGGCCCAGCGCCTCGCGCTTAGCCAGGAGAGCGGCCTGGTCGTCCTCGGCGTCGAGCCAGGCGGCCCTGCCGAGCGGGCCGGACTCTTGCTAGGCGACATCCTCGTCGGCTTCGCCGGCGCGCCCATCCGCGACACCGACGACCTCGTCGCCCAGCTCACAAGCGAGCGGATCGGCACCCCCCAGGAGGCGCGCGTCGTGCGCGGCGGCGAGCTACGCCAGTTCGCGGTCACCGTGGGCGAGCGCCAGTAGGTCGGCCCGGCGAACCAGCGACGATTACACGGAGACAAACCATGGCACTCGCAGTGGAGACAGCGCCAGGGCTGGACGCGCTCTCGGGCGCGCTGGCCGACCTGGCGCAGCAGCTTCGTCCCAGCGTCGTCGGCGTGCGGCTCCCCGGCCAGGGCGGCGGCGCGGGCGTCATCTGGGACGCCGATGGACTCATCATCACCAACGCGCACGTCGCCCGACACGAGCGTGTCGAGGTCCTCCTTGACGGCGGCCGCGCGCTGCCAGCCACCCTGGTGGCCCGCGACCCGGCACGCGACCTCGCCGCGCTGCGGGTGGCGGCGAGCGGCCTGCCGGCGGCGCCAGTGGGCGACTCAGCGGCCCTCCGCGTCGGCGAGCTGGTGTTCGCGATGGGCCACCCGCTCGGCGAGCCGCACGCCGTGGCGCTTGGCATCGTGACGCGCCTGGAACACGGCGGGCCGGGCGACGAGCGCGGGCCGGGCCTGGTCCACGCCGACCTGGCGCTGTACCCCGGCAACTCGGGCGGCCCGCTCGCGGACGCCCAAGGCCGCGTGGTCGGCATCAACAGCATGGTCGTGCCGCCGCGACTGGCGCTCGCCGTGCCGAGCGCCGCGGTGGCCCGCTTCCTGGCGCCAGGCAGCCGCCGGCAACTCGGCGTCCGCGTGCAGCGCGTCGCCCTGCCGCCGCCGCTGGCACGCCGCCTCGGCCTGCCGGGCGAGTACGCCCTGATGGTCGTCGAGGTCTTGCCCGGCCAGCCAGCCGCCGCGGCGGGCATCCTGCCCGGCGACGTGCTACTCGCCGCCGACGGCCGGGCGCTCGACAGCCCGAGCGCGCTCGCCACCGGGCTCGACGACGCGGGCGAGCGCCCCGTGCGGCTCCACGTGCTGCGCGGCGGCAGCGTGCGCCTCGTGACAATCACGCCGAGGAGCGCGGGGTGATTGAGGTTCTCGTCGTCGCGGCCTATCCGACGGTGCGCGCCGGCCTGCGCGCGCTGCTGGAGGAGGCGACCGACTGCGCGATCGTGGGGCAGGCGGCCAGCTTCGCCGAGGCCGCGGAGCTGGCCGCCCGCTTCGCGCCGCGGGTAGCGCTCGTGGATGCGGGCAGCGCCCGCGGCCACGAGCTAGGCGACCTGGCCGCCCTGGCCGACGAGCAGCCGGACCTGGGGCTCGTCGTACTCGCCGACGCGGGCGCCGAGCGCTACCTGCCGCCGCTGGGCCGCGGCCGCGTCGGCTATCTGCCGCGCGACGCGGGTCCGGACGCCATCTTGCAGGCCGTGCGCGCGGTGGCCGCGGGCCTGGTCGTGCTCGACCCGCGGGCCGCGCCCAGCCTCACGGCGACGCCGCGCCTGGCCCTGGATGCCCCCGCGGAGCCGCTCACGGCGCGCGAGCAGGAGGTGCTCGCGCTCATGGCGCAGGGCCTGCCGAATAAGACGATCGCGCAGCGCCTGGTCATCAGCGAGCATACCGTCAAGTTCCACGTCGGCGCGATCCTGGCGAAGCTCGGCGCCGCCAGCCGCACGGAGGCCGTCACGCTCGCCGCCCGCCAGGGGCTGCTCATGTTGTAGCGTCCGGCTCCGCCACCACGAGCCGCGCTAGCTCGCGATAGTCCTCGACCTGCGCGGCCAGCGGGCGCCGAATCAGCGCGCGCGGCCCGGGATGGTAGAGCGGCACGAGCCAGCGGCCGTACCAGGGCCGCGGCCGCCCCACGTCCGCCGCCAGGCGTGCGCCGTGCGGCGCGAGGAGCGCCAGCGCCCGCAGGGCAGTATGGCCGAGGGCGACCACCCAGGGCGGATCGATGACGGCGATCTGGGCGGCCAGGTGCGCGCTGCAGTTGCGCAGCTCGGCGGGAGTAGGCCGGGCGTTCCGCCCCGCCGCGTCACGCGGGTTGCAGAGCACGGCGTTCGTCACGAACACCTGCGTCCGCTCCAGCCCGGCCGCGGCCAGGAGATAGGCGAAGGTGGCCCCGCTGCGGTCGCCGTGCAGGGGCACCGCCGTGCGGTCGCCGCCGAAGCGGCCCGGCGCCTCGGCCACGAACAGCAGGCGCGCGTCGGGTGGCCCATTGCCCGGCCCCAGGACGCGCCGCCGCCCGGCCATGCGCGCACAGCGCGTACAGGCCTGGGCGCGCGCCACCAGCGCCGCAAAGGCCGTCTCCCTGTCGGCTAGCATGGCACACCCGTGGGCGAGCGATGGGGGCGGCCCCCAGGGAGAGGACCGCCCCCGCGCGCCATCGAACCTGGCTAGTGCTGGCCGGCCGCGCCCATCTCCTCCTGCAGCTCGTGGTAGATCTTCTCCAGCGTCTCGGCGGCCTCGTTCTGGCGGCCCCAGTCGCGGTACTCGCCGAAGTCGATCCGCGAGATGACGTCCTCGACCGATAGCCCCTGCTGCATCAGCGCCCGCACGCGCTCGCGCATCACGTCGAAGTAGGTGGACTGCGTCTGCAGATAGCTCTTGCCTTCCAGGATAGGCCCGTGGCCCGGCACGATCCAGTCAATGTCCCAAGCACTCATGCGCGCGAGGATGCGCTGCCAGTTGCGCGTGTCGCCGTCGCGCGCCGTCGGGTGGAGATAAGCGAACAGCAGGTCGGCCGTGAACAACACGCGCTGCTGCGGCAGGTAGACGACCGTGTCGCCCACGGTGTGACCGGTGCCCATCCAGATCAGGTGCGTCTCGCGGCCCTCACCGAGGTGCAGCACTAGCTCATCTTCGAATGTGATGTCGGGCGCGGCGACGCCGCGCCCCTCCCAGAGCGCGCGGCCGGCCGGCGTCCGCAGCTCCAGGGCGAGGCGGGCCGGCATCCACTCCAGGTAGTGATCGCGCATGGCCCGCGAGCCGATCAGCGTGGCGCCCATCGCTCGAAACTCGGAGTTGCAGCCGCTGTCGTCGCTCGCCATGTGCCCGTTGGCCATCCAGCGGATCGGCTTGTCGGTCACGGTGCGAATGGTGGCGAGCCGCGACTCGAAGTTCTGCAGGTTGCAGGCGAAGACGAACACGCCGTCGTCGCCGACCACGAAGCCGGTGTTCATACTGCCGACCGGGACGTCCGGTAGCACGTCCGAGCCCTGAATGCCGTATACGCCGTCGCCGAGCTGGTAGAGCGGCAGCAGCACGACCGGTCCGTTCCGCTGACCCGAGGCCGCGTTGGGCAACGCCCCGGCGCCCAGGATGATCGCCAGGCCCAGTACGACCGCGAGTCGCCAGATTGGCTTGCGCATCGGATCCCTCCTTCGCTCGTCGCCGGCCAACGACACCGGCAGCGCTCCGCCACTCGGGGGCGCCTGGTCCTATCAATCCCCCGGCATAGCGGCTAGAGAGTAGCCGCCGTCCCTCTGGCTGTCAACCCCGCGTGGCCCAGGCCGTCGACCCGCGAGCGAGCCGCCACCGCCCGGCCCCGCGTGGCCTGGCCCCCTGACAGGAACGTGCGCCGGGGGTGGGCTCAACCGCTATACTGCCCCGAAGCCGTCGCCCCGCCCACCAGGCGCAGGCAGCCTGGCGACGCTCTCACCTCGTCAAGGAGGCCCACATGCGCAAGGACTCTGTAATCGTGCGCACAACGGCGCGCCGTTGGCTCCCGAGCGTCGGAGCGGCGCTGCTCACCGCGTTGCTCGCGTTGGCTGGCTGCGCGGCCCCGGCCGCACCCGCCAGCGCGCCCGCCGCCACTGCCCCGGCGGCGAGTGCCCCGAGCGCGCCCAGTAACGCAGTGGCTACCAGCGGCAGTGCCCCGGCTGCCGCGCCGGCCGCCCCAACACCGGCCCAGCGCATGTCGCTGACGGTCGCCTATAGCGCCCTTGTCGCGTCGCAGTCGCCAAGCTGGATCGCCAAGGATACCGGCATCTTCGACCGCTACGGACTCGACGTGAACCTCGTCTACATCAGCTCGGCCCAGCAGAACGTCGCGGCGCTGCTCTCCGGCGAGACCGACGTGGCGATCAGCGGCGGCACCGGCATCATCACCCCGACGCTGCAGGGCGCCGATATCGTGACGTTTGCCGGCACCAAGAACCAGCTCGCCGGCCGCATTATGGCCCGCCCCGAGATTCAAGACGTGACAGACCTGAAGGGCAAGCGCGTGGGCGTCACCCGCCTGGGCGGCAACTCGCACTACATGGGCATCGTGGCGCTCCAGCGCTACGGCATGTCGCCCGACCGGGACGTGATTTTCATCGGCGCGGGCGGCACCCCTGAGATCGTCAGCGCGCTGACCGCGGGCTCGCTCGACGCCGGCGTGATCGTGACCCCCGGCGACTACGTGGCCGAAAAGCGCGGCTTCAAGCCGATCCTCGACATGACGCCGATGGCTATCCCCTACCCCGCCACGCAGGGCACCGCCCGGCGCGCCATTCTCGCCAGCAAGGAAGAGGCGATCTGGCGCTTCACGCAGGCTCTCGCCGATGCGGTAGACCTGTACAAGAACGACCGCGAGCTGGCGCTGCGGGTCATCGGCGAGTACACGCGGATGGACGACCGCGAGGCGCTAGAGACCGGCTATGAGGTCGAGCGGGCGATTATGGTCTCCGACCTGCGGCCCGACCTGGTCGCCATCCAGGCCGTTATCGACGAGGCCGCGCAGGACGACCCGCGGGCCAAGGACACCAAGCCGGAGGACTACGTGGACTTCCGCTTCGTCGATCGCCTGGCGGCGGCCCGCCACTAGGCCCCAGAGAAGGAGCATAAGGCGCCGGGGGGACACACCAACTGCTGTACCTGGTGGGCGCGATCGGCTCGGGCGGCTACGTCTACCTCTCGTTCGTCGTTCCGCTCTGGGCGCTCGCGCTCGGCGCGCCGCCCGCCAGCGTCGGCCTCATCGCCGGAGCCGCCGCGCTGCTCTCCAGCGTGCTCACGGTGCCCGCCGGCGCGCTCGTCGACCGCTACGGCGCGCGCGTGGTGCTGGTCGGCGGCGCCGTGCTCACGGTGCTCGCCGCGGGACTCTTCCCGTTCGCGCCCGGGTTCTGGTGGCTGGTGCCACTACAGATCGCCGCAGGGCTTGGGCGCACCGTGGCCTGGGTGGCGGCCCAGGCCTACTTGATCCAGATCACCCCGCGGGGACAGCTCGCGCGCCGCACGACGCGCTTTAGCGTGGTTACCGGCGGCGCAACCTTCCTCGCGCCACTCATCGGCGGCCAACTGGTGGAGCGGTCGGGCTTCGGCGCCGCCTTCGCGTTCGGCGCCCTCGCCTACGGGATCAGCGCCGCCGGCACGCTGGCCCTGCCGGCCCCGGCGGCGCTAGCCCCGGCCCCGCCGGGCTGGAGCGTCTGGCAAGTGTACCGCAGCGCGGGCGCGATGCTGCTGCGCGTCGGCGTGCTGCTGCTGCTCGCGGGCACGATCATTCGCCTCGCGCTCACCAGCATCCGCACGCCATTCACGCCGGTCTACCTGCTGGAGATCGGCGAGGGCCCGGCCACGGCCGGCCTCGTCATCAGCGCCGGCACGCTGGCGGGTGTGGTCGCGACGCTGGGCATGGGCCGCGTGCAGGAGCGGCTGGGAGCAGGCCGCGCGCTCTTCCTGGCGCTCATGCTCGGCGGGGCGGCCATGTGGGCCACCGGCTACCTGCACGACCTCTGGTCCATCGCGCTGGTCGGCCTGCTGTGGGGCACGTCCATCGCGATCACCCTGCCGCCGCTGCTCACCCTCGTCGGCCAGCAGACCTCGGCTGCGGAGCGCGGCCTGGGCACCGCGCTCCGCAACACCGGCAACGAGTGGTCGAACATGCTCAGCCCGTTTCTGTTCGGGCTGGTCGCCGAGCGCACTAGCGTGGCCGAGGCCTTCGCGCTCGTCGGCATCGCTCTGTTCCTCGCCTCGGCCGCCGGCCTGCTGTGGGCGCGGCGCCTGACCGACTAGCCCAGCATCTTCCTCCAGGGAAGGCCGGGGGAAGGGCAGGGGCCGATCCCCCGCCGCCCCACACACGCTTCAGCTCGGCCCTGGCTGCTGGCTCCGCCCCATGGCTCAGCGAGCGGCGCTAGCGCGCCTCTACCCGCGGGCGGTACTTGGCGCACAGCTCGGTCCAGTAGCGGGCGCGCTTCTGGATGCGCTCCTGCACCTCGGCAGGGATCTCGAGGAACGGCGGGCGGAGCGGCCCCGGCTGAACGTAGCCGGCGGCGCCGATCGCCAGCTTGGCCGCCGTCTCCCGCCACTGCAGGTTCATGGGCGCGTCGTAGGCGTCGGTGATCTCGAACGTGATCTCGCGGGCCCTGGCGAGGTCGCCCTGGGCCATCGCGTCGCGCAGTGCCAGCACGGGCCATGGCCCCATCCAGAGGTCATACGACCACAGGCCCGCGGCGCCAAGCGGGGCGTAGCCGTAGTATTGTCCGGCATGGACGAAGTGGCTGAGCCGCCCCGCGGCCAGCCGGTGCAGCTCCATCATCGCCCGGGGGTTGCGGTGGCTGTCCTTCATCCCGATAACGTTGCGGTTCTCCAGGATCTTCGGGAATGCCTCGACGGGGATGTGGATGTTGTGGAGCGGCGGGTTGTGGTAGATCATGATGTTGAGCGTCGGGAACATCTCCCCGATCTCGCGGTAGAACCGCAGCGCGTTGTCCACCGTCGAAGGGAAGTAGAAGGGTACGCCGACCAGCGCGCCGTCCGCTCCGGCGTCGCGAACCACCCGCATCTTCCGCACGACCTCGCGGCTGTTGAGGCCCGTCGCGCCGATGAATAGCGGCACCCGCTTGTTAACGGCCTCGACCGTCGCCCGGGCGAGTGTCTCGAACTCCTCGGGCAGCAGGGTGTGAAACTCCCCGAAGCTGCCCGTCGTGGCGATGACGTCCACGCCATCGCGGATGGCCTTGTCCACACCCTCCTTCAGGTGGTCGACGTCCACCGTGTGCTCAGCGCGGATATCGGCCGCATCCGCCGTGGCAAAGGCGGGCATCATCGCCATCACTCCGTGCAGGTCCTGGGGCGTTAACATGGGCGCTCTCCTCTCCTCGGTGCTACACGCGGCGGCTAACGGCCAGCCAGCCCCGCGATAAAGCCGCAGTCGACCAGCTCGCGAACAACTCGGTCGTCGCAGTGGGCTTCTGGCCACACCGCGCGCGCTTTAGGGTTCTGCGGGATCAAGGCCTCGCGCGCCAGACCTCCATTGTAGCCGCTTCGGGCAGGGGCAACTGGGTGAGCAGCGGGGCAGCTAGGGTCCGCCCACTCGCGAGACCTGACGCCGCGGCCGGGTGCCCACGAAAGTGGCGAGATCGATCACGGTATCGGCCTCGTCTGGATCCAGCACCCCTTGGGGCCGCTCGCCGGCTTGCACGGCCTCGATCGCGCGGCGCACGAGCTGCCGCAGGCGAATGATGCCGCGGTCGGACGCGCCTAACCGCTCGGTTCGCTCGCCGAGCGTGCCCTGGGTGCTCTGGGCGACGGTGTCCTCGACCCGGATCACCCCGCGTACCAGCCGGCCGTTGCCCGTGGGAGCGGCCGCCAGCCGCGCCGCGTGCTCGGCCCGCACCGCGGCCAGCTTCTCGAAGAAGGCAGGGTCGTCGCCGGTGTAGTAGTCCACGGTGAACAGCATGAAGTGGTCGTCGTCGTTGGGCGTGATGAACATGATGTGCTCGTTGTGGCTGGTCATCACGCCCGCCTGGTCCATGCGGACGTGGGCGAACTCCGTGTTGCCGATCTGGGCGACGCAGGGCAGGGCGATGCTCTGGGTATCGATGAACTCCACCTCTGGATCGTCGGTCGGCTTGTGCAGCACGATCTGCAGGCCCCAGGCGGTCTCGACCACGTCCCAGGCCGGCGGGTCATCGGGAGCGAAGAAGCGGTTGCCCCAAGTCTGCGTGCCGAAGCCGCTTTGGCGATGGAGAATCCACACGTGGTCCGGGTCGGCCACGTTCTCGTAGAAGTTAAACCAGTTGTAGTCCTGGCGCCGGACGGGCTCAATCTTGCGCTGGCCGCCGCGCTCCTGCAGCGGCGCATAGCGCGGCAGCGGCGGGGCCGGCGGCGGGCCTAGGTACGCGAACAACAGGCCGCCTTGCTCGCGCACCGGGTAGGCAGGCTGGCGCACGCGCTGGCAGAACGTGCTGTTCTTGGGCTCGGCCGGCTGCTCCAGACAACGCCCCTCGACGTCGAACAGCCAGCCGTGATAGATGCAGCGCAGGCCCGCCGCCTCGACATCGCCGTAGGCGAGCGACGTGCCCCGATGGACGCAGTGGAGGCCGAGCAGTCCCGGCCGGCCCTGGCCGTCGCGGAACAGGACGAGGTCCTCGCCCAGGATGCGCACCTCCTGCGGCAGCGCCCCAAGCTCGGCATCCACTCCCACGACCAGCCAGTAGCGCCGCAGCCATTCGCCGCCCGGGGTGCCGGCTCCCACACGGGCGCAGTCGGCCAAGGTCACACGCTTGTCCTCGCTCATGCTTGCTTCTCCGTGTTTCTGAGAGCCGCGGCGCCGAGCCAGGTGCCACAGTGCTTCGTCTTCGAACGTCGCCTCGGTACGGCACCACCGGGCAGGGCCAGAGGGCGGACAGCATCGATTGCCACGACTATAACATTGCGGTTATCGTAAGTCTATTCAGCATTTGTCCAGGACAAGTTTAGTGATACCGGAAGAAAGCCGCGGGGCCGATCCGCAACAGCCGAGCGCCGCCCCGCGGCTGCCGCCCGACGACGTGGTGCTGAACCCGGTCCGGCTGGCCGTGTTCTGCACGGTGGTGGAGCAGCACAGTTTCGCGCGCGCGGCGGAGGTGCTCGGCCTGACGCCGCCAGCGGTCAGCCTGCACGTGCGCGCGCTAGAGACGCGCTGGGGAACGCCCCTGTTCGATCGGCAGCGGCGCGGCGGGCGCCTCACCGAGGCGGGCCAGGTCGTTTACGACTACGCGGTGGGGGTTGTCCGGGGTGCGGCCGGTGTACGCGCGCGCTTGGCCGACCTGGCGGGCGGCCAGGCCGGTCAGTCGTCCTGGGCACCCAGAACGTTTACGGGGCGTACGTGCTGCCAACGCTGCTGGCCCAGTTCCACCGTCAACACCCCGGCACCGAGCTGGAGCTGTAGATCCGGCCACCGGAGGCGCTCGGGCCGGAGGTACTGCGCGGTGGGCTCGAGTTCGCCATCGTCAACGAGCCGTGGCCGCTGCCGTCCGGCGTCGTGGCCGAACCGCTCTGGACCGACAGCATGGCCCTCGTCGCGCATCCGGCGCACCGCCAGGGCGGCCAGGCGCCACTGCCCCTAGCCGCCCTGGCCGACGCCGAGTTCGTTATGGGGGGACGAGCAACGATCGGCGACCGGCTAGTGGACGCGCGACTTGCCCGGGCCGGACTGCCCGCCCGACGAATCATGCTGATCTCGCCCGTCTCCCGTCTCCTGATCGACTATCTGCAAGCCGAGTCACGTCGCTTCATTACAGGCCGCGACGTGTGACGGGTCCCATCACTGCAAGTCCGCCAGGCGTGCTTCCGTGCCGGGACCAATGCCAGACAGGGCCAGCGTGCCATCCCACCGTCACCAGTGGCACAATGAGGCTAGCGGCACGAGCGGCCAGACTAGCCGGTCGGCGCGGGGCCGCCGTAGGAGGCCGCTCACGCGAGGGGGGCCGATGAGCTTGCTGGACTGGGACTACGAAGACCTGGCGCGGCAGGTGCAGAAGGGGCTCGACCGCCTGAGCGTCAGCTTCTTCCGCCGCCACGGCGCCCGCGTGCGCCGCGACGAGCTGGACTTCCACGGCTACGAACACGTCGAGTTCGAGGTGGCCCACGCCGGCCACCAGTTGCGCGTGCGCCAGTACACCCGCGCGCGCGGCCTCGACGAGAGCGCCGCGCCGAGCGGCCCGCGGCCCGCGGAGGAGTTCGAGAGCACCTTCGACGGCCGACCCGCCGCCCGGGTGCCCGTCGCCGAGCTAGCGCGGTGGCTCGCCAGCCTGCCGGCCGGCGAGGCGCCGCCCGAGACCAGCCGGTCGGCGCCCGACGCCGCGAACCCCTTCGCAGCGGAGGTCAACCCCCGCGCGCCGCGGGCGCCGAGCGCGCCGGCGGCCAACCCATTCGCGGCCGACCGCCCGACTGGCCCTGCGACGAATCCATTCGCGCCGCCGTCCGCGGACGAGCGCCGGCAGCGCGCGCTCGACTGGCTCAGCGGCGAGTAGCGCTCGCATGCAGAACCCGTGGCGACGCCTCGCCTCGCGCGTCGCTCACGCCAATCCGTACTTCCGCGTCCGCCATGACCGCGTCGTGCGTCCCGACGGGCAAGAGGGTGACTGGTACGTGGTGGAGACGGCCGACAACGCCGGCACGGTCGCCGTGGACGCGACGGGCGCCGTCGTCCTGGTGGGCGAGTGGGTGTATCCGGTCGAGGGGTACGGCTGGAGCATCCCCTCTGGCGCGCTGGAGCGCGGCGAGGAACCACTGGCGGCCGCCCAGCGCGAGCTACGCGAGGAAACCGGCCTGCAAGCAGCCCACTGGGAGCCGCTCGGCAGCCTCTACACCAGCCAGGGCCTGCTCACGCAGACGAGCCACCTCTTCCTGGCCACCGGCCTGCGTGGGGGCGTGGCGACGCCGGAAAGCACCGAGGCGCTGACGATCGCCCACGTGCCGTTCGAGGAGGCCTGGGCGCGGGCCTGCGGCGGCGACCTGCGCGACTCGGTCACGCTCATTGGCCTCGCCTGGGCGCGCGAGCGGCTGCGGCGCTAGCTCACCTGGAGCACGAGCTTGCCGACGCGGTCCTCGGCGCCGAGGGCGGCGAGCGCCTGCGGCGCCTCGGCGAAGGGAAAGGTGCGCCAGATCGCGCTGCCCAGGCGGCCGGCCGCCAGGCCCTCCAGCACCCGCTGCAGGTCGGCGCGCGTGCCGCCCGTCGAGCCGACGACCTCTTGCTCCTGGGCGTAGAACGGCGCCAGGTTTAGCTTGACGTCGGCGCCGGTGAGCACGCCACACGTCGCGTAGCGCCCGAGCGGCGCCAGCGCGGCGAGGCTCGCGTCCCAGGTGGCCGCGCCGACGGGATCGATCACCACGTCCACGCCCCGGCCGCCCGTCCAGTCGCGCACGCGCGCCGCCACGTCCTCCGTCGTACGGTCCACGATGAGATCGGGGGTGAAGTCGCGCAGCGCCGCCGCCTTGTCCGCGCCGCCGGCCACCGCGGCGACCAGCGCGCCGCGCTGCCGCGCGATCTGCAGCGCGTACAGCCCAACCCCGCCCGTGGCCCCGACGATCAGCACCCGCTCCTCGGGCGCCACCCGCGCGCGGTCCACCATGTGCCAGGCGGTCGTGCCGTCCACGACCGCCGTGCAGGCGGCGGCGGGCGCGAGGCCAGCAGGGAGCGGCAGGCAGTTTTTCGCGGGTGCGAGCACGTATTCCGCCCAGCCGCCGGGCGCCGTCACGCCGAACGCCACGGGCGCGCTGGCGCCGCGCGGGTCGGCGATGCACGCCTCCTCGCGCCCCTGCAGGCAGTAATAGCACTGGCCGCAGAAGAGGCGAAACGCGAGCGCGATCGGCGTGCCGACGAGCGGCGCGACCCCCGCCGCGCCCGGCGCGACCGCCTCGACCACGCCCGCGATCTCGGCGCCGGGCGTGTGCGGCAGCGTGCGCCAGGGAAAACGGCCCGCGCCGACGCTGCGGTCGATGGGGTTCACGCCGCAGTGGGTAACGCGCACCAGCACCTCCCCCGGGCCAGGCGTGGGCGTCGCGACCTCGCGTAGCGCCAGTTGCTCCGGCCCGCCGAATGCCACGAACTGCCAGGCTTTCATCGCCTGCCTCCATAGGCGCCAGGGCCGCGGCGCTGGCGCAGGTGGTGCGCCTCAGTATAGCTCTGGCCGCTCTGGCGTTGGCTGCTGGCCCGTAAATGGCCAGGCGCGCTACGATGAAGGCACGTCACGGGGAGAGGCCACCGATGAAGCTAGCCACCTTTCGCACGCGCGAGGCGCCCGCCGGTCAGTTCGGGGCGCTGCTCGAAGACGGGCGGCTGCTCGCGTTACGGGCCGCCGGTATGACGCTGCTGTCCGAGTACAGCTTGCCCGATCGCGTGGAGGCGTCGCGCCTGCTGCGCCACGCGCAGGCCTTTCTGGACGGCGGCGAAGAGGCGTTCGCGCTCGCCTACCAGGTGGTGCAGCGCGCCGAGCAAGCGCTGCGCGAGGGACGCGAGCCGGCCGGCCGGGGCGCCCAACCGCTGCTTTTCAACGTGGAGCACGTCGAGTTTCTGCCGCCGGTCCCGCGCCCGGGCAAGATTCTCGCTGCGGGCCGCAACTTTACCGAGCATGCGGCCGAGGTGGGCGGCGTACCGTCGGGGGAGTGGCCGTCGGGGTTCATCAAGGTCGCCTCCACACTCGTCGGCCACAACGGCGCGGTGATCTACCCGCATTTCACGCGTGCGCTCGACTACGAGGCCGAGGTCGCGGCCGTGATCGGGCGCGCCTGCAAGAACGTGTCGCGCGAGGCGGCCCTTGGCTACGTCGCGGGTTATACGATCTTCAATGACCTGAGCGCCCGCGACGTGCAGCGCGCCGAGAGCCAGCGCGGGAACCACGTTCTCGGCAAGAACTTCGACACGTCCGGCCCGCTCGGTCCGTATCTGGTGACCGCGGACGAGGTGCCCGACCCACAGGACCTGACCATCGAGCTGCGCGTGAACGGCGAGCTGCGCCAACAGGGCAGCACCGCGCAGATGATTCACGACCTGCCGACGCTGATCGCCCACTGGTCGCAGATGACGCTGTACCCGGGCGATCTGGTGACGACGGGCACGCCGTCCGGGGTCGCGGCGGGACGCGCGAACGATAGCTGGTATCTGCGGCCTGGCGACGTGGTGGAGGCGAGCGTGTCACGCCTCGGCACGCTCCGCAATACCGTGCGCTCGGCCTGACGCGTTGCCGGGGCGGCGGCATGGTAACTCGGGCGTGCGCCCGGCCAAGGACACGTGGATCGCGCCGTGAGCCGCCGTGGCTATGGGTGGCAGGCTGGCACGAGGGACGATGGTGAGCCGACGATCCTGGTCGCGGGTGCTCTGTGGCGCGCTCCTCTGCGGGTGGCTCATGCTGCTTGGCGGCGGCTGCGTCGCGGGGGCGGCCACCAGCGCGCCGATCAAGGTCGGCTTAGTGGCGCCGTTGTCCGGACCATCCGGCGCGTCCGGCGAGGCCATTCAGCGCGGGATGCTGCTTGCCGCCGCCGAGCTGAACGCCGCCGGCGGAGTGCTCGGACGCCCGCTCGCGGTGGTGGCGCGCGACGTGCCCAACGATCCGCCCGCCGGCGTGGCAGCGCTGCGCGAGTTGGTGGAGCGCGAGCAGATCGTCGCCATCTTCGGCGGCATCTACGGCCCCGTAATGCTGGAGCAGCTCGACGCAGTCAGCGAGCTGCGCCTGCCACTCATCGACGCCTGGTCGTCGGTCCCAGGGATCACGCGCAACGGCCGCGATCCGAACTACGCCTTTCGCGTCACCGCCAGCGACGACGACGCCGATGAGTTCCTTGCCCGCTACACGGTCGAGGTCGTGGGCGCGCGGCAGCCGGGCGTCCTGGCCGACACGACGGCGTGGGGGGACGCGAACGTGGCGGGCCTCACGGAGTGGCTGGGGCGCCTGGGCGCGCGGCCGGCGGACGTCGAGCGCTTCGCCCAGGGTGACCACGATATGCGCCAGCAACTCCAGCGGCTCCGGGCGGCGGGCGCCGACGCGCTCATCATGGTGCCCGATGTGGCCGACGGCGCGGCGATCGTGCGCGGGCTGGTGACGCTCGGCTGGCAACCGCCAGTGGTGAGCCATTGGGGCATTAGCGGCGGCGCGTTCGTGGAGCGAGCGGGCGTGGAGAACGCGGCGGGCGTGCTCACGCTCCAGACGTATTCGTTCTATGGGCCACAGGCGCCGAAAGGCCAGGCCGTCCTCGACGCGTACCAGAAGCAGTTTGGCACGCGCCGGGTGGAGAAAGTGCCGGCGCAGATGGGCGTGGCGCATGGCTACGATGGCCTCCATCTGCTGGCCCGTGCCCTTCAGCAGGCGGGCACCACCGACGGACCGGCCGTGCGCGGTGCCCTGGAGTGGCTAGAGCCCTACGAGGGCGTGGTGAAGCGGTACGCGCCGGCCTTCACGCCGACGGACCACGACGCCCTGCACGCGGAAGATTACCTTATGGCGGTGTGGCAGGGCGGCCGGCTGGTGCCGGCGCCGCAGCCCTGGATCGGCCGGTGAGCCCGCCCGGCGCCCGTCCGCTGCCCTTTGGCCGGACGCTGCAGGCGCGGTTCCTGCTCGCCCTGGTGCTGATCGGCGTCTTGCCGCTGGCCATCGTTGGCCTGGGCGTCGCCGCGCTCGACCGCCAGGCCCTGATCGACCAATCCTCGCAGGAGCTGACTGGGCTGGCACGCGGCTTTGCCGCCGAGCTGGATGTCCACTTCGACGACCTGACGAGCATCTGCCGCGGCCTGGCCGTTCTGCCGGGCATCGCGGGTATGGATCCGGCGGCGCAAGACGCCGTGCTAAAGGACCTCTTCCTGCAATACTCCGCGTTCGCGCGCCTCTCCACCTTCGACGTCACTGGGCGGCGACTCACGTCCTCGCGGGCTGGGGGGCCCCCATCAGTGGACCAGCTAGAGGCGTTCCAGACCGCCGTGACGCGCGGCCAACAAGCATGGGAGATCCGCCCCGCCTTGAGCACTGGCCGCTCCTCGCTGGTCATCATCACGCCGATTCGCAACGCCCAACGTGAGGTGGTGGGCGCCGTGGGCTGCGTGGTGGACATGGAGAACCTCTCGGCGGTGGTCGAGCGGGTGGCCGTCGGGTCAGGCGGTCAGACGTTCGTCCTGGACGACGAGGGCCGGGTGCTACTGCATCCTGACCCGCGGCTCGTGCAGCAACGGCCGGACTACTCCTGGCTGGGCGTGCCGCGGGGCAGTCGTCCGGCCGGGCCGGGCACGGTGCGCTATACGCTGGACGGCGAGCCCCGCGTGGCGGGCTACGCGCCCGTGGGTGCCCTCGGCTGGACCGTCGTGGTCGAGCGGCCAGAGGCGGCGGTGCTCGGCGCTGCCGACCGTTCGTGGGGGCTCGCGCTCCTGGGCCTGGCCGTCAGCATGCTGCTGGCCCTGATTGCCGCGGTGTCCCTGGCACGCACTCTCACGCGCCCCGTTCGCGAGCTGGCCGGGGCGGCCGAAGCGTTTGGCGCGGGCGACTCGGCGGCGCCGCTGCCCAAGCTGCCGACCGGCAGCGGTGAGCTGGCGACGCTGGTCGCCGCGTTTGCCGCCATGCGCGACGCCGTGGCCGGCCGCGAGGCGGAGCGGGCCCAGCTCCTCGCCCGCGAACAGGCCGCGCGGGGGCGGGCGGAGACCGCCGAGCGCCGCTTCGCCTTCCTCGCCGAGGCCAGCACGCTGCTCGCCAGCTCTCTGGACTATCAGTTCACGCTCACGAGCATTGCGCGCCTCGTCGTGCCGCAACTAGCAGACTGGTGCGCGATCGACCTCCTCGATGAGGAGGGGGTCCCCCAACTGGTGGAGGTGGCGCACGCGGATCCCACGAAAGTCGAGTTGGCGCGGGAGGTTCACACCCGCCTGCCGCCGCGTCCCGACGCGCCAAACTCACTGGCGCGGGTGCTTGCCACGGGGAAAGCCGTGCTGGTCCCCAATATCTCGCCCGAGCTGCAAACGGCCAACATCACCGACCCGGAGCACCTGCGCCTGGTGCGCGAGCTAGGGCCGCGCTCGCTCATCGTGGTCCCGCTGCGGGCGCGCGACCGCACGCTGGGCGCGCTAACGCTCGCCAGCGCCGGCTCGGGCCGCATCTACGGCCGAGAGGACCTGGCGCTGGCCGAGGACCTGGCCGGCCGCTGCGCGCTGGCGGTGGACAACGCCCGCCTCTACCAGCAGGCCCAGGAAGCCGTGCGCGCCCGCGACGAGTTCCTGTCCATTGCCTCTCATGAGCTGCGCACGCCGCTCGCGGGGGTGAAGGGCTTCGCGCAGGTGCTGCAGGCCGCCCAGCAGCGCGGACAGCTCCAGCCGGACCAGTTGTCGCGCGGCCTGCGGCGCATCGACGAGGCCAGCAACCGCCTGAACGACCTCATTCAGGACCTTCTCGACGTGTCGCGTATCCGGATGGGCCAGTTGCTCCTGCGCCCGCATCCGCTCGATCTGGCGGCGCTCGTGCGGGAGACGACGAGTCGCTTCAGCGAGCAGCTCGACGAGCAGCACCACCTGGTCGTCGACCTGGCGGTCAATCCCTGCCCCCTGGTGGCGGATGCCCATCGGATCGAGCAGATCCTCACGAACCTGCTGGAGAACGCCGCGAAGTACTCTCCCGCCGGCGGCGAGATCCGGGTTCGGCTGGCGGCGAGCGAGGGTGGGGTCGTGGTCCAGGTGCAAGACACGGGCATCGGGCTGCCGCCGGAGAGCGTAAACGCGGTCTTCGAGCCGTTCGGCCGGGCGCCGAACGCCGCGCGGCGGCACATTCCCGGCATGGGGCTGGGGCTCTACATCTGCCGCGAGATCGCCCAGCGCCACGGCGGCCGCATCTGGGCCGACAGCGGTGGCGAGGACCAGGGCACGACTTTCTCGCTCTGGCTTCCCCGCACGGAGCCTACTACCACCAACGCAGATCCGGGAAGAATAGACAGAGGAAGCCAGGGCGCAGCAAGCAGCGTCCCTACCAGGCCGGTGTAGGGACGCTGCTTGCTGCGCCCGGAGCGCTCTGCACCAAGGATTCTGAGAACTACTCCACTCGCTGCCTCAGGGGGCGGCGCCCCGCGCGCTAGCGCGGCGGGACGGCCCCCGGGGCCACGTCCGTGCGGCCGAGCGGCCCTCGGTATTGCCGCAGCCAGGTGATGAACCGTACGATCACGGCCACCTGGTACTCATGGTACCGTCGGCCCTTCTCGGGCGACGCCTTCCGCGACGGCGTGAAGGCACCCGTGGGCGCGAAGGCGCGCTGTTCGCCGCTCGTCCACGGGATATCAATCGTGTCGCCTCCGCCGGCCAGCAGATCGTTGTGCGAGAACTCGCCGAAGACCTCGCCAAACGGCACCAGGTCGTCGGTCAGCTTGTCTTCCCGGATCAGGCCCGGGAACTTGTACCAGACGTGCGAGAGCTCCAGCTCGCCGCCGTGGTGCTCCGGGCTCTCCTTGATCTGCGGCGCGATGCCCCGCGCCATCTTCATCGGGTCGATGACGGCGATGAACACGTGCGGCATCTCGAACTCGCGCAGGTTCTTCGCGGCGCTGAACATCGCCGGCAGGTTGGCGCTCTTGTTGCCGTTGATGCAGAGGATCTTGCGGAAGCCGTGCTTCTCCAGCGAGCGGATCACGTCCTGCATCACCAGCGCCAGCGTCTCGGTGCGCAGCGAGATCGTGCCCGCGAAGCCCAGGTGGTGCGCGGAATCGCCGTACCAGAGCGGCGGCACGCATAGCACGCCGGCCTCCTTGGCCGCGTCCTCAGCGAGCACGTTAGCCACGAAAGAGTCTACGCCGAGCGGGCCGGCCGGCCCGTGCTGCTCGGTGGCGCCGATCGGCCAGATGATGATGTCGTCGGTCCGTAAGTACGCTTCGACTTCCTCCCACGTCAAGTCCTGCAGCCACACCGAGGGACGCGCCGTAGCCATCGGGCAGTCCTTTCGTCACGAGTCCAGGGCCAGTGTCGACGCGGCCGGGCACGCGGCGGGAGCGACGCGCCCGTGGCGGCAAATGATAGCCGAAAGCGCGGTGTCGGGCCGGCCGCGCGCGTGGCCGCCTACCATTTACCCCCTGTGCCGCCGCATAATGGCCCGCAGGGGAGCGGACTGCCGTCCTCGCCAGGCGCACGCCAGGGTCGCGGTCCCCCGGGCGGGCGAGCAGCCGAGCGGCCGCGGAAGGGAGCGACCTCGAATGCCCCAGCGCGAGCACCCCGATGGCTGGCGCGGCCGGATCGGCCTGATCATCCCGTCGAGCAATCGCCTCAGCGAGCCGCAGCTCGCCCGCTACAGCCCGCCTGGCGTGCAGTTCCACACGACCCGGCTGCGCATGACCGGCGCCTACCACACGCCGCCGCTAGAGACGCTGGAGCGCATTCGTGGCGCCGCGGCCATGCTTGCCGACGCTAAGGTGAACCTGATCCTGTTCCACTGCACGGCGAACAGCATGGAGGGCGGCCCCGGCGCCGACGAGGCCATCGCCGCCGCCATCCGCGACGCCACCGGCATCCCCGCCACCACCACTGCCACGGCCGTCACGGCCGCCCTCCGCGCGCTCGACCTGCGGCGCTTCGTGCTGCTCAGTCCCTACAGCGACGAGACGAACGCGCACGAGGTCCACTTCCTCGAGGGCAACGGCTTCGAGGTGCTCGCCGCCTACGGCCTGAACCTGCCGAGCAGCGACGCCTACATCAGCTACTCGCCCGACGCCTGGTACGAGCGCGTCATGGAGCGACTGGACGACCGCGCCGACGGCTACTTCCTGAGCTGCACGAACATCCGCGCTTTCGAGATCATCGAGGAGTTAGAGGCCGCTACCGGCAAGCCGGTCGTGGCCAGCAACCAGGCGTCGCTCTGGCACGCGCTACGGCTTATCGGCGTGCCCGACGCCGTGCCGGGCCTGGGCCGGCTGCTCGCGGAGCCAAGTGGCGTTCCTGCCTGACCCGGACGGGGACGTGCCGCCCGACCCGGGCAGCTATCTGCTGGTGTTTCGGCTCGACCAGCCCGTCGAGCTGGCGATCGGCTGCCTTGGCCTGCGGTCCTTCGGGCGCGGCTGGCACGTCTACGCTGGCAGCGCGCGGGGTGGCCTGCGTGCTCGGCTGCGGCACCACCTGGCGCCCGGCCGCCCCGTGCGCTGGCATGTGGATGCGCTGCGCGGCGCCGCCCGCCTGGTAGAACTGTGGGTAGCGCTCGGCGGCGAGCCTATCGAGTGCGCGCTGGCCGCGGCGCTCGCGCAGCAGCCCGGCGCCAAGCGCTGCCCGGGCTTCGGCAGCACCGATTGCCGCTGCCCCGGCCACCTCATCTCGTTCGCGCGCCGGCCGCGACTCGCGATGCTCTGGCCGGGGCTCACCCGGCTGCCGCTCGCGAGCCGACCCGCCGGCCTGGAGAGGAGAACGCATGGCAAGCGCGCCCCCACCCAACGAGCCGCCGGCCCAACCCCCGGCCGAACCGTGCCAGATGTGCGGCACGCTGAACCCGGCCACCGCGGCCACCTGTAGCCGCTGCGGCGCGGCCCTGGCCGGCCAGCCCATCTACGCCGGCGCCCCGGGCGTCGTCCCCGGCTCGATGCTCGTTACCACGGGCTTCGACTTCGCCGGCTATCGAATCGTCCAGTACCTGGGGATCGTGCGCGGCATCACGGTGCGTAGCCGGAGCATCGTCGGCGGCATCGGCGCCAGCCTGCAGCAGCTCGTCGGCGGGAACATCACGCTGTACACGGAGCTATGCGAGCAGGCGCGCGAGGAGGCGTACGAGATCATGCTGCGCCACGCTCTGGACGTGGGCGCCAACGCCGTCATCGGCATGCGCTACGACGCGAACGACGTCGCGCCCGGCGCGACCGAGGTGCTCGCCTACGGGACCGCCGTCGTCGTCGAGCCCGCGCCCGGGTGACGCCCGGACCGACCCCGGGCCCCCCTCCCAATGCGGGAAGAGGTGTCAGCGAGCGGATGGCTCCCCCCCTTCCCCGGTAGGGAAGGGGGGCCGGGGGGGTTAGGTCGCTCACGCCAGCGCCGGCTCGCCAAGCGCCAGCAGGCGCCCGTACCCTGGGACCGGCCGCGCCTGGCCGACGAGGCGCACCACCGACCACATGAACGCCGGACGGCTGGATACAACAGGCATACCGCAGATCTCTTCCAGCTTCGGCGTCAGCTCCAGGGTGCGCAGCCCGCCGCAGGAGATGAGGAGCGCGTCGGGCGCGGCGCCGCTCGCCTTCTCGGCCGCCGCGCAGACGCGCTCCCCGAGCGCCAGGATCTGCGCCTCGGTGACCCGGCCGGGCGCGCCGAACTCCTCCAGCCCCAGGCCTTCTAGCGCCAGCACCTCGAAGCCGGAGTCGGTGAGGAACTGCCCCAGGCGCCGGTTTACCTCGTCGGCGTAAGCCGTACCTACCGCCACTCGCCGCGCGCCGAACGCGCGCAGCCCGTCCACGACGCCGGTGCTCATCGTCGTCACGGGCAGGCCCGTCGCCGCGCGCACACTCTCCTTGAGCTGCTCGTGGAAGGCGTAGCCGCGATAGAACGTGAGCGACGTGCCGCTCACGCCGATCGCCTGCGCTCCCTGCGCCGCCAGCGACTCGGCCCGCTCCACGATGCCGTCGATTACGGCGTCGTAGCCCGCGGGCGTGAGCCGCTGGAGGCCCAGCCCGGCCGTGATGAAGCGCACGCTCGGATACAGCTCCGCCTCGCTCGGCACTGCCGCGTCCCCGCCCGGCGTCACCAGACCGACCAGTGGTTGGCTGCTCACGTCGCCCTCCTCATTGGCTGCTGCGCGGCTCGACGCACCAGAGTCCGTGGCCGCGCCGCAGTTATCTGCCGCGTGGGGCCAGCACGACGCGGTGGACGAAGATGCCGGGCGTGACCACCGCCTCGGGGTCGAGGCTACCCACCGGCACGATCTCCTCGACCTCCGCGACGGTCACGCGCCCCGCGGTCGCCATCATTGGATTGAAGTTGCGCCCGGTCTTGCGGTAGACGAGGTTGCCCCATGGGTCCGCCCGCTCGGCGCGCACGAGCGCGAAGTCGGCGCGCAGCCCATGCTCCAGCAGATGCGTGCGGCCGCCGAAGTCGCGATGCTCCTTGCCCTCGGCCAGCGGCGTGCCGACGCCCGTCGGCGTGTAGAATGCCGCCACTCCCGCGCCCCCCGCGCGGATGCGCTCCGCCAGCGTGCCCTGCGGCACCAGCTCCAGCTCGACCTCGCCCCCCAGGTACTGCTCCTCGAAATCGGGCGATCGCCCGGGCGCCGGAAACGAGACGATCACCTTGCGCACCTGGCGGTTGCGGATCAGGTGCACCAGCCCGCTCTCGCCCTCACCCGTCCCGTTGCTCACGATCGTTAGGCCGCGCACCGGCCGCGCCGCCAGCGCCCGCACCAGCGCCTCGGGCACGCCCGCGCTGCCGAAACCGCCGACCATGACCGTCGCGCCGTCCGGCACGTCCGCGACCGCTGCCTCCGCCGAGGGATAGACTTTGTTCATCCGCCCGCCCCCCGGCTACCCTTCCAGCTTCAGCACGCGCTTCGCGTTCTCCAGCATGATCTTGGGCCGCACCTCGTCGCGGAAGGGAGCAGCTTCGAAGTCCGCCAGCCACCGCTCGGGGCTGATCACCGGGCAGTCGGAGCCGAAGAGCACCTTGTTCTGGAGCAGCGTGTTCGCGTACTGGATCAGCGACGGCGAGAAGTACTTCGGCGACCAGCCCGAGAGATCAATGTACACGTTCGCCTTGTGCAGCGCGACCGACAGCATCTCCTCCTGCCACGGCCAGGAGGGGTGCGCGCCGATGATCGTCAGGTTTGGGAAGTCGGCCGCCACGTCGTCCAGGTAGATCGGCTGGCTGTGCTTGAGCTTGAGGCCCGTGCCGCCTGGGGTGCCGGCGCCGATGCCCGTGTGGCCGGTGTGGAAGATCACCGGAATGCCCAGCTCGTCGGCCTTCGCGTAGAGCGGATAAAAGCGCTCGTCGTTCGGGAAGAAGCCCTGCGTGATCGGGTGCAGCTTCAGCCCACTCAGCCCCAGCTCCCTTACCGCGCGCTCCAGCTCCAGGACGCCCGCCTTGCCCTTCCAGGGGTCCACGCTCGCCCAGCCGATGAACACGTCGGGGTAGCGGCGCATCACCTCGGCCACGTAGTCATTGCCGTCGAAGGGATCGTGCGTCGTCGTCTCCTTGTCCACGTCGAAAACGACCGCGATCATCTCCAGCCGGCGGTACAGGTCCACCATCTCCTCGACCGTCATGCCCAGGGTGGGGCTCTTGAAGTACGCCGCCTTCTGGCCACTGCGCGGATCGGCCGCCAGCCCGCCCCGCCGCGGGATATGGGTGTGTACGTCGATGGCGCGCAGGTTGCGGCCGCGGATGTCCATCGTCATCGCTCGCTCCCGCTTCGTAGCTCAACGGGGATCTCGCGCAGTCTCGGGCTGAGCCGCAGCGGCGCGCCGCTGCGCGCCTGCACCTCGGCCGGCGACCAGCCCGGCGCGATCTCCAGCAGCTCGAACCCGTCCGGCGTCACCGCCACCACGGCCATGTCCGTCACCACGAGGTCCACGCAGCGCTCGCCGGTGAGCGGCAGGGTGCAGCGCTCCAAGAGCTTCGGCTCGCCACGCCTGGTGAGGTGCGTCATCATGACGATGACCCGGCGCGCGCCTGCCGCGAGGTCCATCGCGCCGCCGACGCGCGGGATGCGCTCGCCGGGCACCACCCAGTTCGCCAGGTCGCCGTTCGCCGCGACCTGGTAGGCGCCAAGGATGCTCACGTCGATGTGGCCGCCGCGGATCATGGCGAACGAATCGCTCTGGTGAAAGTAAGCCGCGCCGGGCAATTCCGTAACGAACTGCTTGCCCGCGTTGACTAACTCCGGGTCCTCCTCGCCGGGACGCGCCAGCGGGCCGACGCCGATCATGCCGTTCTCGGTGTGGATCAGCACGTCGCGGCCCGGCGGGAGATGGTTGCCCACCAGGAGCGGCATACCAAAGCCAAGGTTCACGTAATGGCCGTCTTGCAGCTCGGCCGCCACACGGCGGGCCATCTGCTCGGGGGTCAGCAGGTCGGGCACGGCCGGCCTCCTCCGGACGCGGCGGCGATGCTGTGCAAGCATTGCCAAACCGCCCACATTGGCCCCCATGATATATCGAACGCGCCGCGGGGGCTAGCGCGGCGCGCGGAGGCGCCGGACGAAAGCCGTGGTCCGGATCTTGCTACGAAGAGGGGCCAGGCCCCGGACGCCGAAATGGTGGCCGTCCGCTCTCCAATGGGCGATAATTGTACAAGCGTTGGCACTAACCGGTCCGAACGGACTTGCAAAAAGTAAGCCTCTGCGATAAAATCATCGTGGAACGAAACGTGCTACGCCCCGGTGGGGGCGTTTCGGCGCCGGCGCTTCCGCTACGGGGGTTGCTGGCGCGAACTGTCTGCGGGACCAGGCAACGGCGGCGACGGGGCGGCTCGGACGCGAGCCGCCGAGGCCGGGAACAGGAGTGAGAGAGTGGCGACGAATCGAAGTGCGGTGATGGAAGACACCCGGTCGACGGCGAGCGAGAGCGAGTCCGTGCGCGAGATGCCGGCCCGCGACGAGCTACTGCGCCTGTATATGTCCGAGGCCGCGGCCACTCCACTGCTGACGGCCGAGGAGGAAGTCACCCTCGCGCGGGCAGTGGGCGCGGGCACGCGCGCTGCCGAGCGCCTGGCCAGCGATGCGGTTGAGGGCGACGAGCGGGTCGCGCTGGAGGCCGACGTGGCCGACGGCGAGGCTGCGCGCAAGCGCCTCATCGAGGCGAACCTGCGCCTCGTCGTGAGCGTGGCGCGACGCTACCTTGGCCGCGGGCTGCCGCTCGGCGACCTCATCCAGGAGGGCAACCTCGGGCTGTTCCGCGCCGTGGACAAGTACGACCCCGAGCGCGGCTACCGCTTCAGCACCTACGCCTACTGGTGGATCCGCCAGGCGATCAGCCGGGCGGTCGCCGACCAGGCGCGTACCGTGCGCCTGCCGGTCCACCTGATCGAGCTGCTCGGGCGGCTCGGCAAAGCGGCCAGCGCCGTCGAGCAGCGGCTGGGCCGCGAGGCGCGCCCTGCCGAGATCGCTGCCGAGCTAGGCGTGCCGGTGGATCAGGTTGAGCTGGCCCAGGCCGCCGCGCGCGAGCCGCTGTCGCTCGACCTGGAGTTGGGCGAGGACGGCGACACGCTGGGCGAGCTAGTGTCCGACGACGACCTACCGCCCACGGAGGACGCCGCCGAGCGCGCCGACCTGCGGCGGGCCGTGGCGGCGGCGCTCGACACGCTGGAGCCGGCGCAGAGCGCCGTTCTGCGGCTGCGCTTCGGCCTCGAGGACGGCCGCCCGCACACGCTGCGGGAGGTTGGGCAGCAGCTCGGCATCAGCGGCGAGCGCGCGCGCCAGCTCGAGGCGGCGGGCCTGCACCGCCTGCGCCGCAGTGCCGGCGACCTCCGTACCTACGCCGCCTAACCCTCCAGCGAGCCAAGCAGCCAGGCCCTCCCCGGTCGGGGAGGGCCTTCGCGTTATGCTGGTCTTAAGCTTACAGAGGCGCAGCGCGTCCGGATCCTTTCATGAGGCCCTGCCGCGCGAGGAGCGGCACGACCTCCTGGGCGAACAGCTCCTGGGTTCGGAGGACCTGCCAGTGGGCCAGGCCGCCGAAGTGGGCGATGATGCTGAGCTCGTCAACGCCGAGCGGGGCCCAGGCGGCCGCGATCTGGGCGGCGACCTGCTCCGGGGCGCCGACGTAGGCCACGCCGTCGGCCAGCGCCTGCTCGAACGTGGTGGTCGTCATGTACTCGGCGTGCGCGTTGCTCGCGTACTGCAGCCAGTTCGCCGCCAGCAGCTCCTCGCGCGGCGGCAGCGCGGCCACTGGCGCGGCCTGCCAGCGCAGGAAGCGCACCAGCGGCTCGCGCGCGTCGGCCAGCGCCCGCTCCGCGTCGCGGTCCAGGTACACCGTGCGGACTATGATCACGTCGGGCGTGTGGCCGTGGCGCGCGCAGGCCGCGCGGTAGGCCGCCAGCCGCTCGGGGATCAGCTCGACGCGCGTGAATGGTCCGATCATGAGGCTCCAGCCGCGCTCGCCGGCCTGGCGCTGGCTGCGGTCGCTGCCGCCGCCCGTCACGATCGGCGGGTGCGGGCGCTGGAGCGGCTTCGGCACCACCGAGACATCGTCGAACTGGAAGTGCTCGCCGGCGAACGAGAAGCGGTCCTCGGTCCAGGCGCGCAGCAGCACCTCGACGCCCTCGGCGAAGCGGCCCGCGCTCGCGGCCACCGGCACCTGACCCGGCGGGTAGAGCCAGGCGTGACCGCGCCCCAGCCCGACCTCCAGCCGGCCGCCGGTCAGGATGTCGGCCACCGCGATCTCGCCCGCCAGCCGCAGCGGGTTGTGCAGCGGCAGCGTGTGCAGGGCGGTGCGGAAGCGGATGCGCCGCGTGCGCTGGGCGGCGGCGCTGAACACGGCCAGCGGGCTCGCGGAGATGGAGAACTGCTCGTACCAGGGGTGCTCGACCAGCGAGAGATTATGGTAGCCGAGGCGGTCCGCCTGCTCGATGGCCTCCAGCAGCTCGCCATAGGTCTGCGCGTGCGGCTTGCCCGGCGGGTTCTGCAGCTCGGTGTACAGACTGAAGCGCATCGGCTCAGTCGCAGGCGAGGTCGGTGTGGAAGACTTGCAGCCGCTGGCTCACGTCCTCGCCACTGACGCCGCGCCGCGTGGCGCCGCCCGCGATGTACAGGTCGTCGTTCAGCACCGGCACGCCGTTCAGGCCGTGGATGGGCACGGGCAGGGGAGCGAGCCGCGTCCAGGTGTCGGCGCGCGGGTCATAGACCTCGTTCAGCTCGAAGATACCGCGCGGATCGGCGTCGTTGCCCTCGCCGCCGATGGCATAGAGACAGCCCTTCACTACCGTGCCCGTCAGGCCCGCGCGCGGCTCGGGCAGGGGCGTGCCGGTCTGCCAGGTGCCGGTGGCCGGATCGTAGACCTCGACGGTCGCCGTCATCTCGCTGCCCACGCCGCCGCCGAAGCGGCCGCCGACGACGTACAGCTTGCCGTTGATGACGCCCGCCGCCAGGTGATTGCGCGCGGTCGGCAGGTCGGGCAGCGCCGTCCAGGCGTCGGCGGCCGGATCGTAGACGGCGAACTCGTGGCCGTGCGGCGGCCGCCCGCCGGCGACGTACACTTTGCCGTCAATGATCCCGACCGCGCCCGCGCTGCGCGGCTGGGGCAGCGGCGCGCGCAGTTGCCAGGCGCCATTGGCGCGATCCAGCTCGTAGACCGCGTCGGTGAAGGTCGAGGGATCATTCGGGGTCCCGGTGCCGCCGACCTCGCCACCGATCAGGAACAGGCGCCCGTCCACGACCGCGGCCATCGCGTGGTGAGTAGGCATCGGCAGCGGCGGGCCGTACGACCAGCTATCGGTGGCGGCGTCGTAGACCTGCACGACGTCCGAGGTCTTCCGCTCGCCGCCATAGCCGCCCATCACATAGATGGTGCCGCCCACCTGGGCGATCGCCGTCTCGGAGCGCGGCAGGAGCAGCGGCGCCCGCTCGCTCCAGCGGCCCTGAGCGGCGGTAAGGCCCGCCGCGCCGCCCAGTAGCCCGACGCCAACCATGAGCGCGAGCGCCGCTCCCACGACCGCCTTCCGTGTCATCCCTTACCTCGCATCAACCGCTATCGCGGCGACAGACGAGCTGCCGCCGTCGCGGTCCACGGCTTACCATAGCATTTCGGCTGTCGCTCGTTGCAGGTGCGATGCCGTGCAGCGGACAAGTGGCATCACGGCGGCTCGTCACCGACGTAGTCGGCGCAGGCGCAGCCCTCGCCCTCGGCGCAGCCGAGGCAGCAGTAGCGCTCGCCCATGTGCTCGTAGCCGCCGCCGCGCAGGGGCGCGCCGCAGCGGACGCAGCGGTCGTCCGGCATGTCCGTCTTCCTTTGTGGGGTCGTGGTGCGTAGTGCCGACTAAGTGGCGCGGGTTCGCATCGAACCTTGCAGCGCGTTGCCTCCTGGCTGCCTGGTGCGCTGACATCGGGGAGGCGGCCTTCGGCCGCGGGCGGGCATGAAACCCGCCCCTACGGCTCATCTTGCGCGCCCGCGCCGGTACCAAGCCGGTGCGCTAGTGCCTTGTCACGCCTGAGCTGCTAATCAACCGCGCCGGCCTGAAGGCCGGGCCAGGAACAGCCGCCCTGTGGCCCGCCGTTCACGGCGGCGGCCGGCAAGCCAGCAGTTCACATGGAACAGACCACTAGGCCAGCGCGAGCACGGCGTCGCGGATGGCGCTCTTCGCGATGTCTACCTTGTAGCCGTTGCGGGAGAGCGGGCGGGCGTTGGCGAGGGCCGCGGCGCCCGCGTCGGCAGCCAGCGATTCGCCGAGCGGCTGGCCGCGCAGCAGCTCCTCGGCCTCCTTCGCGCGCCAGGGCTTCGGCGCGATGCCGCCGAGCACGATGCTCACGTCGGCGAGCGCGCCGTCCTTCACGCGCGCCGTCGCGGCCACGGTGACGATGCCGTGGTCCCACGAGCCGCGCTGGCGGACCTTCGTATAGCTGCCGGCGGCGCCGAGCCAGCGCGTGGGAACGTGGACCTCCGTCACCAGCTCGTCGGGCGCGAGGTCGTACTCGCGCGTCACGTCCTGGGCCGGCAGGATGTAGAAGCCCTCCAGCGGGAGCGTGCGGGTGCCGCGGGCGCTGGCGAGCGTGATGTTCGCGCCCAGCGCCACGAGCGCCGGCCCCAGGTCGGAGTCGTGGACGATAAACGAGCGGTTGCCGCCGAGGATCGCGTGGTGGCGGTTGTCGCCAGTGGGCGAGTAGCAGACGTTGCCGCCGCGCCGCAGGCAGGGGAAGCCCTCGCGGAAGTAGTAGCACCACGGGCGCTGCAAGAGGTCGCCGGCCACGGAGGCGACGTTGCGGATCTGCGGGCTGGCGACGACGGCCGCGGCCTGCGCCAGCACGCTGTAGCGCTCCTGGACCTGCGGGTCGGCGGCGAGGCGGGCGATGCGCGTGCGGGCGCCCAGGTGCAGACCGTCCTCGCGCCACTCGATGCGCTCGAAGTCGGGGATGCGGCTGACGTTGACCAGCACCTCGGGCGTCTCCAGGCGGTCCTTCATCCAGCGAAGCTGGTCGCTGCCGCCCGCGATCACCCGGGCCTTGCTCCCGTGCTCGGCGAGCAGGCTCACCGCCTCGCGCACCGAGCTGGCGTAGACGTGATGGAACTTCTTCATGCTGTTTCCCCTCGCAGCGCAGCGAGCACCCGGTCGGGCGACATCGGCAGCTCGTACACTCGGACGCCAGTCGCGTTGAAGATGGCGTTCGCGATGGCCCCCGGCACGGCCCTGTTGCCCGGCTCGCCTACCACCTTCGCGCCGAACGGCCCGTAGGGGTCCACGCTGTCCACGAAGTGGACCTGCACGGGCGGCGACTCCAGGTGGGTCAGGATCTCGGCGTAGTGGAAGCCCAGCTTGATCGGGCGGCCCGTGCGGCGGTCCCAGCCCAGCTCCTCGAACAGCGCCTGGCCGATGCCCATGTGGACGCCGCCCTGGACCTGGCTCTCGGCGGTAAGCGGGTTGATGATCTGGCCGCTGTCGTGCGCCGCCACGTAGCGCAGCACGCGCACCAGCCCCGTCCGCGTGTCCACCTCGACCTCGGCGAAGTGGGCGGCCAGCGACTCGCGCGCCATATCCTTCAGCTCGGGGTTGGTGGTCGCGTTGCCGATGATCGCCTCGGGCGCCCGCGCCGCCACGCGCGCGAGCGGCACGCTGCGGTCCGGGTCGTCGGCCACGTAGATGACACCCGCCCGCGCCGCCAGCTCGTCCGGCGCCGCGTCGAGCAGGGGCGCGGCAAGCTGGAAGAGCTGTTGCCGCGCGTCCTCGGCGGCCGTCTTCACCGCCCAGCCGGTCATGACGGTCGTGCGGCTGCTGGACTCGCCGATCGAGAACGGCGTGGTGGTCGTGTCGCCGTTCACCACGTCGATGGCGTCCCAGGGCACGCCGAGCGCCTCGGCGGCGATCATGCCCATCGTCGTCTTCGCGCCGGTGCCGATGTCCACCACGCCGACGAGCACCTGCACCGAGCCGTCGGTGTTCACGCGCACGATGGCGCTGCCGAGGCCGAGCGGCGCGGGGTAGCCGCCGAGCGCCATGCCGACGCCGCGCTTGAGCGGCCCCACGTCGGCACTCGGTGGGCGCCAGCGCTCCTCCCAGCCGAACAGCGCCGCGCCCTCGCGGATCGCCTGCTCCAGCGCGTTGCTGGTGTAGGGCGTCTTGTCCTGGTAGAGGCGCGTGGCGTTCTTCAGGCGCATCTCCAGTGGGTTGATGTCCAGCTCATGGGCGAGCTGGTCTACCGTCTGCTCCATCGCGAAGTAGCCCTGCGGGTAGGCGGGCGAGCGCAGGTTCGCGCTGGAGATGCGGTTGGTGAAGACGCGCGTGATCTCGGAGCGGGCGTTGGGGCAGGCGTAGCGCTCGAAGCTCGCCACGGTGCCCGTGCTCTTCATGTAGGCGCCCATGTTGCTGATCGCCTTCATCTCGACGGCGGTCAGCGTCCCGTCGGCCCGGGCGCCCATGCGGTACTCGACCTCGGTGGACCAGCGGCCGTGCACGCCGATGAAGTCGTCGTGGCGGGTGTACTCCAGCTTCACGGGGCGCCCGGTCTGCTTAGCCAGGAAGGCGGCCATCAGGTCGAAGTCGTGCGCCTGGTTCTTGTTGCCGAAGCCGCCGCCCGCGTACAGGCAGATCGCGCGCACGTTGCTCTGCGGCAGGTTCAGGTCCTTCGCGATGTCGCGGCGCGCGTTGGAGACGCCCTGCGTGGTCGTCCAGACGGTGAGGTTGCGCCCCTCCCACATGGCGACCGACGCGCGCGGCTCCATCTGGGCGTTGTTGTGGTAGGCCGACTTGTAGCTGGCCTCGACGATCGCGTCGGCCTCGGCGAAGCCGGCGGCCAGGTCGCCGCGCTCGTAGACGAGCGGCCGGCCGCCCGCCACGTTGCCATCGTCCCAGAGCCGCGGCGCGTCGTCCGCCAGGGCGTCGCGGGCTTCGAGCACGAACGGCAGCGGCTCGTACTCGACCTCGATGAGGTCGAGCGCGTCCTCGGCGGTGTGGCGGTCCACGGCGGCCACGGCGGCGACGGGCTCGCCGGCGTAGCGGACGGGGTTGTTGAAGATCAGGCGCTCGTGCAGGCTGTCGCCGCTCGACCAGCGCGCCCGCGCGTTCTCGTGGGTGATGACGCCGCGCACGCCCGGCAGCGCCTCGGCCTTCGAGGTATCTATGCGGACGATGCGGGCGTGGGGATGGGGGCTGCGCAGCACGCGGGCGTAGAGCATGCCCGGGAGCTGCACGTCCCAGGTGTACTTCGCGCGGCCCGTGACGCGCTCGACGGCGTCGATGCGCGGCGTGGGCTTGCCGACGACCTCCAGGTCCTGACTCATGAGGCCTCCCCGCGCAGCCGCCGGCTCGCCTCCAGCACGGCCGCCTGGATGTGGTTGTAGTTGGCGCAGCGGCAGAGGTTGCCCGACATGCCGCGCCGCACCTCGTCCAGGGTGGGCGCGGGGTTCTGCTGCAACAGCGCCGTCGCGGCCATGATCTGGCCGGGGATGCAGTAGTTGCACTGCCCCGCGTCCAGCTCGGCGAACGCCGCCTGCACCGGGCTGAGGTCGTCGCCCTGCGCCAGCCCCTCGACGGTGGTGACCGCGGCGCCGTCGGCGAAGACGGCGAGCTGGCTGCAGGAGTAGACGGTCTCGCCGTTCATAATCACCGTGCAGGCGCCGCACTCCGAGCGGTCGCAGCCGAGCTTCGTGCCGGTGAGGCCGAGCCTGTCGCGCAACACCTCGAGCAGCGTGTGGCGGTGCTCGACCTCGACCGTCTGCGGCACGCCGTTCACGCGGAGCCGCACGGTGGCGCGGCCCTGCTCGGGCGCTGCCTGGGGCAGCGTGCGCGCCTCGGCGGCGCGCAGCCCGACGAGCCCGCTGCCGACCGCGGCGGCCGCGGCCGCGCCGGTGCCCGTGCCCACGAGGAAGCCGCGCCGCGACACCCCGCGCCTGGCCTTCTCCTCCGAATTGCCTGCCATGCTGCCTCCTCCCCGCGCCGCCGGCCGCGCGCTGCTCGCGCGCCACACGCCAGAGCCGGCTGCCGCCAGCCAGAACTACGCGAGAGATTACTCCGATCGGGTACAGTCGTCAACCGGGCCGGGATGGTCGGGCGCGCCGCGGGATCTCGCGGCGCAAATTGTCCGAGGAACGATTAAACGATTGTCCTTTGCCACTCGGTTAATTGGTAAGCCGGGCGCAGGCTCACGTGGGCTGGCCGGGCGCAAAAGGGCTTACCGTCTGCTTCATACGATTGACTGACTCCTGGGCGGGCGGCGCGCGGTCTCTCTACCGGGAAGGTACCGGGAGGGAGGCCACGTCCGGCTGCGCGCGGGGGTGAGAGGACGGCATGCGGCGAGTGGAGGTGCGCTTGACGGCGGACGAGGTGGCGCGGCTGGATTACGCGGCGAGCTACGCGGCGCAGGGGCCGCTGGGCTGGGGCGACGCGCGGCTGGTGCGGCGGCTGGAGCGGTGGGTGCAGCGGGGCGGCCCGGTGCGGGCGCGGCTCGACGCCGCGGCGCTGCGCGGCCTGCTGGCGCTGGCGCCGCTGTATGGCGCCTACCGCGAGCACCAGCGGGAGACGGTGCCGCTGTACCAGCGCGCCGTCACGCCGCCGGACGACGCGGCCGCCGCGCTGGAGGGCAAGCTGCGGGCGGCGCTGGCGCGGCTGGACGGCGCATGATTTGCGCGGAGCCCAGTCCGGCAGCGCGGGGGCGGATGGCCAGCGGGAGGGAGGCGCGCCGGGCGCGGCAAGCAGGGGGCGGCAGGCAGGACGCAGGGAGCCGGGCGCGGCAGGGAGGCCACGGCAAGCGGAGCGCGGCCGAATTGACGCAGGACAGGAGCGCAGCAAGCAGCGGGGCGCGGGAAGCCGCAGGGCGCAGCCAGCAGCAGGGCGCGGCCAGCACCGGGGCGCAGCCAGCAGCAGGGCGCGGCCAGCACCGGGGCGCAGCCAGCAGCAGGGCGCAGCAAGCAGCAGGGCGCAGCAAGCAGCGCCCCTACACCGGGTGGAATGGCGACCAGGCAGAGCGCGCAAGCGGCAGCCATCCACCGGGGGGATGCGGCCGCGCAGGGCGCAGCAAGCAGCCACCGGACGGGGCGCAGCAAGCAGCGCCCCTACAATAGGGGGCGTGAGCCGAACAGTGTAGTTCATCGGTGGGAAGATGCATGAGGTGAGGATTGTGCGGCGCGGCGTCTGATGCTACGCTGGAGCCGTTTTCAGGACGAGGGAGCCGGGCCGCGCCGGCCGGGCGGCAGGGGACGAGCCCCTGCCCTACCTCTGGCTTGTCTTTCGAAGGGGGCCACGAATCGTGTGGCTTGTCTTTCGAAGGGGGCCACGAATCGTGAAAGGCACGGTAGGCCCGGCCGTGAGGCGAGCGAGCACGGGGGTTACGCGCTCGCCGCGCTAGCCGGCGGGGCACATTCCCCGCGGGCGGCGAATGGCCGGGGACCGTATGCCGAAGATTAGGGAGGTGTTTCATGCGCCGATGGTCATCCGTGTTCGCCCTGGCCGTGGCCGGGGCGCTGGCGCTGCTGCTGGCCGCGCTGCCCGTGGCCGCGATGCCCACGGCCCAGCGCGCGACGATCCGGGTGGGCTCGCCGCAGAAGGTCAGCTCGCAATGGCCGTTCTGGATGGCGATGCAGCGGGGGACGTTCGCGGCGATGGGCGTGGACGTGGACTTCGACGTGACGCGCACCGAGCCGCTGACGCTGCAGTACCTGGCGTCGAACTCGATTGACGTGGCGGTGACCACGCCCGGCATCGCGCTCACGGCCGTGGAGGCGGGCGCGCGCGTGGCGGTGATCGGCGGGCTGCAGAACCGCATGACCTACTATCTGGTGGGGCGGCCCGACGTGCGGACGCTGGCCGACTTGCGCGGGAAATCGGTGGGCGTGGACCAGGTACGCGGGGCGCTGCCGGCCATCGCCAAGGCGCTCATCGCGCCGAGTGGGCTGGTGGCCGACCAGGACTACGAGCTGCGGGTAACGGGCGCGCAGAGCGAGCGCTACGCGGCGCTCAGCAGCAATCAGACGGCGGCCACGATCCTCGCGCCGCCATTCGACAGCCGGGCGCGGGCGGAGGGCTATAACGTGCTCGCCGACACGCTGCACGACCTGCCGCCGATGCAGTGGAACGCGTACATCGTGGAGCGCGGCTGGGCGGAGGCGCACCGCGACGCGCTGGTCGGGTTTCTGGCCGCGCTGCGCGTGAGCGCCCAGTGGCTGTACGACCCGGCCAACCGCGAGGAGGCGATCCAGCGGCTCACGAACGAGCTGAACGTAGACGAGGCGATCATCCGCGGCGACTACGCGTTTCTCGTGGAGCAGAACCAGGTGTTCAGCCGCGACGCGAGCTTTGACCGCGACGGGGTGCAGCAGTACATCACGCTGTTCGCGAACGAGGGGCTGATCCCGTCGCCCCCGCCGCCGCTCGAGCGCTACGTGGACACGAGCTACTGGGAAGCCTCCATGCAGCGCTGAGCGGCGGGCGCGCCGTGGTTACGCGGCGCGCGGGACGGACGGCGGCTCCTCGGCTGGCGCCGCGGCCTCGCCGCGGCGGCCAGGCCACCACGGCGTGCCCAGGCGCGGCAGGACCCAGCGGTCGAGGCCCCACCAGCCGGCGACCTTCCAGGCGAGCACGAGCCAGGTGGCGAGGATGAAGAGGATCGGGTTGGTGCTGACCGTGCCACCGAGCAGGTAGCTGGCGTTCATGAGGCCGCCGAAGAAGGCGGCGACGCCGGTGAACAGCCCGACGATGAGGCCGAGCCCGACGGCCAGCTCGCCCAGCGTGATCGCCCAGGCCCATGCGCTGGCGTTCGGCGCGACGACGTATTGCAGGAACCAGGCGTACCAGCCGGTCACGTTCGGGTGCGCGCCCTGCGTCTGCGGCAGCGCGCGGTTCACGAAGCCGACGATGGCCTGGCCGGAGTCCGGCCCTGTCCAGGCGGGATCGAACAGCTTCTCCCAGCCGCCGGTCAGCCATTCCCAGCCGGTAATGAGCCGGACGATCAGCCAGAGGGGGGCGGAGCGCGGGTCCTGGAACAGGAGCCGCTCAAGGGGCGATGGCGGGATCGTCTGGGTCACTGGTTGCATCTCAACCTCCGTTCCCGCGCCACGACGGCGCAAGAAGCCTGCCTGTGAAGGGAATGGTTTGCAGAACGCGTGCCCACCCATTTCTGGGTCCCCCCGGCCGACCTAACCCCCCGGCCCCCTTCCCTGATAGGGAAGGGAGAGATGGACCTAACCCCCCGGCCCCCTTCCCTGATAGGGAAGGGGGAGAGGAGGGATCTACCTGCGGCCCCGGGGAGGCGGCTCCCGGCGCCCCAACGATGATGTCGCTGCCGGTTTCGCCTCTTGGCGGCGGATGGCGCGTCACGCTGCGCCGGGGGGGCGGCCTGGCGGCCGCGGGCGGGCACGAGACCCGCCCCTACCGGGCGAGGTCACCGGAGGCGCGCGCTGGGACGGTGGTAGGCCGTGGCGACCGGGCGGCCGGGCGGCCGCGGGCGGGCGCGAGACCCGCCCCTACGCCGCCTTGGCCGGTGGCGCGCGCTGGGGCGGCCAGCGGGGTGCGTCCGGGAGGCGGCCGGGCGGCCGCGGGCGGGCGCGAGACCCGCCCTTACGAGCGGCGGACACGGCGTGCGACGAATTTGCCAGCAGCAGAAACCGTGCGGGGCGCAGGATGTGGTCGACACGGGGATATTGGGGGGAGCCAGTGGGCGGACGCCAGGGCTGGGCTGGGTATCAGGCGGGGACGTCGATGCTGACGAGCGCGAGGTCGGCGGCGTCGGTGGCCCGCAGGCCGAGGCCGCCGCAGGCGGGGCAGGGAGGCAGCTCGTCGGGCGCGAGCGCGCCGTCGGCGAGGTAGGGGCGCCCGCAGTCCAGGCAACAGGCGCGGGCGGGCCGGCGCTCGATGGCAAGCGCCGCGCCCTCGGCGATGGTGCCCCGGCTGAAGGCCAGGAATAGCGTCTCCACGGCCTCGGGCGTCACGTGGCCGCCCACGGCGATGGCGAAGGTGACGCGCTCGATGCGCGGCGCGCCCGCGCGCTCGGCGGCCGCCACGGCCTGTCGCACGGCGTCGGCCATCAGGCCCGCTTCGTGCATCGCTCCTCCATCGGGGGCGCCGTCTGGCCCCAGCGCGTCAACTCGGTAAGGGCAGCCTCGACGAGGGGCGCGAGCGCGGCCGCCACGGGAGGCGAGAGCGCGGCGCCCAGCGTCAGGACGGCGGGCTGCACGCCGAGCAGCACTAGCTCGGCCGGCTCCTGGCCCATCAGGCGCAGGGCCGCGAGCAGGTCAGCGACGCCGAGCTGGTGGACGCTCGCGCCGCCGGGCAGGTGCGCGAGCGCCTCGCCCGTGAGGCGGACGATCGTGCCGGGCGCGACGGCCACGTCCACCGCGTCGAGCACGAGCAGGTGCGTGGCGCCGGCCGCGCAGCTCAGCAGCTCCAGACCGAGCGTGCCGCCGTCGATCAGCGTCAGGCCGGCTGGCAGGCGCGGGTCGGTTTGCAGGCGCTCGAGCGCGCGCACGCCGACGCCCTCGTCGGAGAGCAGCAGGTTGCCGAGGCCGAGCACGACCACCGCGGGGGCGATTGCCGCCCTCATGGCGCCGGCTCGCCGCGTGGGAGCGGCTCGGGCGCCGGGCGGCGCGCCGGCCACTCGCGCGGCGGGGGCGCCGCGTCGGCCAGCTCGCGCCGCAGTAGCCAGGCGGGCACGAATTTGTAGCCGCTGACGATGCTGCCGATCAGGCCGTTCCGCTCCTCCCCGGCGACCAGCACCGCGCTGTAGACGTGGTGGATCGTGAAGGCCCAGAAGACGAACATCAGCAGGTAGTGGAGCTGGCGCACGGGCTGGATGCCGAGCCAGCCGGGCAGCCAGCCGAACAGCGTCATCCAGGGCGGCGTGCGCAGCACCCAGGCGAGCAGGGCGAAGCCGGTCAGCGCTTGGAGCGCGAGCAGGGCGTAAACGATGAGGTAGACGAACGCGGCGAGGCGGTTGTGGCCGATGGCGTATGGCGGGCGCCAGCGGAGGAACAGGTAGTAGCGGAGCATGGCGCCGACGGCCGCCCAGTGCGCCGCGCGGAACGGCACGTAGGCGCCCCAGCGCGCCCAGCGGTTACCGACGAAGAACCAGTACAGCCGCACGAGGAGCGCGATGGCGAAGACGAACCCCGCCACCTCGTGGACATAGCGCATGGTGGCCATGACGAACGCTTGCTGGCCGCGCGCGGCCACGAACGGGCCGTGGAGGTACCAGCCGGTGAACGAGAGGACGACGATCGAGAAGAAGATCAGCCAGTGGACGACGCGCACTGGCAGCTCCCAGACGTAGACCCGGAGCAGCGGCTCGGCCACGTCGAGCGGCCGCTCGGCCGCGTCTCGCGTCAGCGCCATCACGGACCTCCTCGCGGCTAGTGGTCTGTCAAGCGTTGAATGCTGCCTTGCCAGACGCCGCCGTGAACGGCGGGCCACTCGC
>Ga0070741_10002684_pt1 | contig 46652 bp, 38 predicted proteins | sample Coa_R1_4_FD_66440 | JGI IMG/M metagenome (GOLD analysis project Ga0070741, IMG submission 66440) | Surface soil microbial communities from Centralia Pennsylvania, which are recovering from an underground coalmine fire - Coalmine... | ecosystem: Environmental > Terrestrial > Soil > Unclassified ... | reverse complement strand
CGTAAAAGATCAAAGGCATCTTTGATCATCGCTTCTTTCGAAGACCAGCGGCGATAGATTGTCGTTTTACCAACGCCAGCACGCTCCGCAATCGCTTCCATGCTCAGACCCTGGAGGCCCTCCTCAACGAATAGGGCCAGTGTGGCCTCCAGAATGGCTTGATGGGCCTGTGTACTGCGTGGACGCCCAGGCTTGCGCGTTGTTTGTTCAGCGCCAGATGCAACCATTGTCCTTCCTCTCTCCTCCTGCCAGGAAGATCTCTTATTTCGATACGATACTAGAACGTATCGATTATGTAACAATGATACCAGAGATAGCGAGAAAACGCAAGGGCCTCTCAAAAATTGTCTTTTCATAGAGAACGGCTCGCCAGCACCCCCTCCCCCTCCTGAGCACCGAAGGCGCGAGCAGTCTGGGCGCGGTCTCCTCGTATGTGAAGAGGCACGGCCTATTTGCATTTCTTTCTCAGCTATGCGACACTCAAACTATATGTAGGTGATGTAGCGCCGCCGCAGGTCCAGAGGAAGGTATTTGAAAAATGAGCATGTCTTCTCCTGATGTTGTAATTGTTGGCGCGGGGGTCATCGGCAACTCGATTGCCTACCATCTCGCTCGTATGGGCCAGCGCGTCCTGGTGATAGAGCGAGGCGATATCGCCACTGCTCCTGTCGCTTCCTGGGCCAGCGCGGGTGGCGTGCGTCGCCAGGGTCGCCATCCTGCTGAGGCGCTGCTAGCCAGTGAGGCTATTGCGCGCTGGCCTGCCCTCTCGGAGGAGCTGGAAGCGGATCTGCATTATCGACAGGGCGGCAATCTGCTGCTGGCCGAGAACGACGAGGAAGCGGCGCAACTGGTCGATTTTGTTCGTGAGCAGCACACCCTCGGCTTCCATGATGTCCGTCTGCTGGATCATAAAGCCACGCATGAAATCGCTTCGGCTCTGAATGCCCATATCAGTGCCTCCAGCTACAGCCCTGCCGACGGTCAGGCTGACCCACCGCTGACGACGCGTGCTTTTGCCGCCGCCGCACAGCGTCACGGCGCAACATACTGGCAGCATACCGGCGTCCAACATCTACGTGTCACCCGGCAACGAGTCACGGGCGTTGAGACGGATCGCGGTCCCGTGGAAGCGGCTCAGATCGTCCTGGCAGCCGGCGTCTGGAGCGACGAACTGGCAGCCGCAGCCGGCCTTTTCCTGCCGATCAAAACGCTCGCGCTGCAAATGCTGCTCTCAACCCCGGCACCTACGCACCTTTTAGATCCGGTGCTGGGTACCGTGGGGCGCGCCCTTTCGCTCAAACAACTCCCCAACGGCGCCTTCTTCCTGGGAGGTGGCTGGCCCGGCGATCCCGCGCCTGATAGGCTCGCCTGTACGACGCGCGCGACAAGCATCGAAGGCAACTGGCAAACCGCCTGTGCCATCGTGCCCGCCGTCGCACAGCAGAAAATAGCGCAAGCCTGGTGTGGGCTCGAAGCGGGAAGCATCGACGGCATCCCCTTCATCGGCCCCGCACCCGAGCAGTTCGCCAATCTGACGCTGGCCCTGGCTTTTTGTGGGCACGGCTTCGCCATCGCTCCCGCCGTCGGTCGGGCTGTCGCCGACCAGCTCACCGGTCATGCAGTGCCCGAACTGGACGGACTCAGCCCGGCAAGAATCGCGGGTTTTTCGCAAGAGCAGATTAAAGCATTCCAAAGCTCTATCGCTTCAGATCCTCTAGCTGGCTAGCCCCGACATATGATGCACCATGAGAGGTAAGATCGGGAAAACATGATCATGTCTTCCCAATCTTGCCTCAAAGAAACGCCTCTCTAGCAAAATATGCATACTTCCGGCTTTTTTGTTGATGCTATATATACAGGTGCTATACAATAGCAAATATTACTTACGTTTAGAACGAGCATCAGGTACAGAAACGTTTTTCCGCATCCTACGACTGAGGAGAGTCTTGATGAACAACTATGTTAATCAGCGTTTAGACAAATATCACCTCCTTCAACAGCTTGGTGCAGGGACCTTTGCCGATGTCTATCTCGGGGAACATATGATGCTGCATAAGCGTGTAGCGGTAAAACTGTTTAAGTCGCGCGTAACCACCGATGAAACGGTCCATTTTCTCCAGGAGGGTCGAACGCTGGCGACCCTGGAGCACCCACATATTGTCCAGGTATTTGACTGTGGCGTCGAAGGTCATCTGCCATTTCTGGTGACGCAATATGCCCCAGGAGGGTCATTACGGCAACGCTATCCCCGAGGCTCCCGTCTGCCTCTTCCCTTTATAGTCCACTACATAAAACAGATCGCGGACGCTTTGTACTATGCTCACGAGAAAGGCATTATTCACCGCGATATTAAGCCAGAGAATCTCCTGTTAGGAGAGCGCGAGACCTTGCTCATAGGCGATTTCGGCATTGCTTTGACGGTCCAGAGCGCCCAGGCCAGGACCCAGGAAGCCATCGGAACGCTGACCTATATCGCGCCTGAACAGCTTAGAGGAAAGCCTTGCGTGGCCAGCGATCAGTATGCACTGGGGGTTCTCCTGTACGAGTGGCTGTGCGGGGAACCCCCATTTCAAGGGAATCCTGGAGCGATTATGTGGCAGCAGATCGATAAAAAGCCACCAGCGTTACGCTGTCGTCTGCCAGAAGTGCCGGAGGCGGTCGAAGCGGTAGTGATGCGCGCTCTGGCAAAAGATCCCGAAGAGCGTTTCGCCAGCGTCCAAACTTTCGCCGCCGCGCTGACACAGGCAAGCCAGGGTGCAGCTACTCCCCTATTTTTATCGCCCGCAGCCTCTCCAGCTCAGATATCGCCTGCCCGAGCAGCACCACCCGCACGCTTCCAACGAACGGTCCTGGTACCCGTACGCCCTCCTCAGGTACGTTCTCAAAGGATGGCTACCACAGTCGCACAGGAACCCGTTTCCTTCGTCAGGCCGCTGCCTTCATCTGCAAAGCCGTTTGACAAAAGGCCGCCGCTTGTGAATGCTGGCACGCCCTTCAAACTGGGCATGCCGCTGGTCGCACTATTGGTCATAGTCCTGGCAATTAGCCAGCTCTTTTTCCACTCAGGCAGCGTTACTCCTCATAGCCAGCCTGACACAGCAGGGCCGCCTGATGTAGCAGCTACCGCCGCAGTTCGTAGTTATAGCAGCGCGGTAACTGTGAATGGGACGATGCTTGGCTTCGATGCCGCGCATACGGGCAAGAATCCGTATGAGCAGATAATCAATACCACCAACGCTCCAACCCTAAAGCAATATTGGACGGCCTCCACCGGTGTGAGAACTATTTCCTCGCCTATCGTCGCCGATGATATGGTGTATGTCGGCTCTGATTTTTCAAAGCTGTACGCGTTTCGCGCTTCAGGCTGCTCAGAGCCGATGTGCCCGCCACTGTGGACGGGATCTCTAGGGGACCATACCGGTTCCGCCCCTGCGTTTTACAATGGGATGGTCTATATTGGGTCGATTGATGGCAAATTGTATGCATTTCGGGCCTCTGGCTGCGGGGGAAGTTCCTCTTGCGCTCCGAGCTGGGTTGGCATCACCGGCGATGGCATCTATAGCTCGCCCGTGGTTTCCGATGGCATCGTATACATTGGCTCTATTGATCATCGGCTGTACGCGTTCAGTGCTTCAGGCTGCGGCATGTCTATTTGCCAACCACTGTGGACTGTTACACTCAGCAACATCATTTATACAGCGCCTGCTATCGCGAATAATACGCTCTATGCCGTAGCCAAAGATGGTAACCTGTATGCTTTTTCGATTGCAGCTTGCAGGAGTGCGACCTGCGCGCCGCTGTGGACCAGTTCGCTTGGCAGTACCACCCATGCCCGAGCTTTGACGGTCGCTAACGGCCTTATCTATGTAGGGGCCGATAATGGCAGGATATACGCTTTTCTCGCTGCCGGTTGTGGGGTTGCTACCTGCGCTCCGCTCTGGATGGGCCAGACGCAGGGAGCAATATCCTCTTCGCCAGCAGTAACTGACGATATGTTGTACGTTGGCTCCGATGATCATAACCTGTATGCGTTCAACGCCTTTGGCTGTAGTGGTACGACGTTCTGTAATCCTCTCTGGAAGGGTCCTGTCGGGGGTACCATAGGTTTTTCTTCGCCATTTGTGGCGAATAATGTCGTCTATATTGGTTCGGCGGATGGTAAATTATATGCATTTAACGCTGCGTGCAAAGTTTTTTCCTGCGCACCCATCTGGACTGCGGCAACAGGCGGTGAGATTGGCACCTCGCCGGCGGTTGTGAATGGCGTCGTTTATATTTGCGCCGATGTGCTCTATGCGTTTCATTTGTCTGGAAGAAAGTAGGTGGAGGGTCAGGGGCGCTGGCCGCAGGCGATAAAAAATTGCATATGGAGGTGTTGCAAAAGTCCGAAAAGGTTCAGAAAGGTCAATGCACTGTCTATGCCAAAAATCGCCTCACTGGTGGGAGGGGCCGCTAATCTCATGAAGCTAGCTCCCATTCATTATGAGCTCCAGCACAGAGGGGTAGATCACGCAATCATCGATGTTGGTCTGTATACGAAAACCCACGGCATGGCCCTTTTCGCTGAGCTGCAACTTCCCGCGCCCGCAGCTATTTTGAGCATTGACAGTCGCAACGCCTCTTACATAGACACTATCAAGGAAACAGCGCATGAACTTGCTAAGGCCCTTACAAGGCTCACCCCAGATATTTTATTAACATATGGGGATCTGAATGCTGTGGTAGCCGCCGCAATCTGTACTGCGCACCTGAAAATACCTCTGGGCCACGTAGAGGCGGGGTTGCGCAATTATGATTTCTCGGACACGGAAGAATTCAATCGCACGATAGCGGATAAATTCAGCCACTGGCTTTTTGCTGCTTCTCAGACAGGTACGAAGAATTTAATAGCGGAAGGACATTCCAGAGAGAAAATATACTTTGTCGGGAATACCATCATTGATTGCTTAAAGCTGCATCTTCCATATATTAGAAAAGAGCGGCCCGCCGAATGGGGGCTACAAAACCTGTCGTATGGTATCTGCTCATTCCACAGAGAGCGTAACCTGGAATTAAAGAGCAGGCTTGAGGCTTTGCTGGAAGGAGTCAGAAGAGTGCAAGAGCAAACAAAGCTGGTTTTTCTCGCTTATCAGGAGACGACTGAAGCCCTTTCACACTTTGGCCTTGAACAGAATTTGCGCTCAATGCCCAACGTGCTATGGTTTTCAAGGCTAGGATATAGCGAGTTTTTGACTTTGTTGAGCAGCGCCAAATTCGTTTTGACCGATTCTTCTGGTATGCAAGATGAAACGACCTATCTAGGTATTCCTTGCTTCACCTGCCTTGATGTCACGCACCGCACGGATTCTATAGACTATGGAACCAATCACTTAGTCGGCACCGATTCAGCAACGATAGCAGAGCACGTATTTGCTGTTCTTCACGGAGAACGCCGCTCCAACATCCTTTTACCCGCCCTATGGGATGGAGGTGCAGCATCAAGAATTGTCAGTAATTTATTGCATACAGTATAATATAGTGTAACGCCCTCTACGACATTCTTGATCATTAAGAGATGTTGCTTGCAGCGATAGGAGTAGTAGCGGTAGAAAAAGAATTCGAGCAATGTCAACTGGTTGCCGGGCTATCAAGAAGCATAGAGGAAGAAAGAGGACTAGGTATGGAGAATTTTATTACTTACCCCCAGGCCGAACCATCAGCTAGTATAGTCGGTAATAAAGCAGCAACTCTATCCCATTTGCAGTCATCTGGTTTCCCTGTACCCAGATTTTTCTGTGTGACCACTACGGCCTATCAACAATTTGTAGAACTTCCCGCGATAGCAGCAGCAATAGAAAAATTTCACGCTCATGCAAGCTCGCAGGAGTTGATACACCTTACTCCGATCATAGAGGAAATCCGTCAGACCATCCTCAGCGCGACCTTGCCTGGTACCGTCGCCGAAGAGATCAAGAGCGCATTGCAACAACTGTACCACCACGGCTCGTCTTTCTCCGTTCGCTCTTCAGCCACAGCCGAAGATTCCCCTGGTCGTAGCTTTGCAGGCTTATACAGAACATTTTTAAATGTTAAGGGCGAGACAGGCGTGCTGGAAGCGGTAAAAGCTTGCTGGGCTTCTCTGTGGACTGTAGAAAGCGTCTATATGCGACAACAGTTGGGAATAGGAGTTGAGCAGGCAGCTATGGCGGTCATCGTCCAGGTGATGATCGAGGCGGACGCTTCGGGAGTTATCTTTACCGAAGGGCCTGTCTCATCGCAAAAAGACTGTTTCGTCGTCAATGCCGTTTGGGGGCTTGGGGAAGGGATCGTTTCCGGCTCTATCGCTGCAGATATGTATCTCGTTAAAAGGGACGACTTCTCGATTGTTAAAAAAATTATCGCGCTCAAAGAGCGAGCCGTTGTTGCGGACGCCTCAACAGGCATTAGCATAGCGGTCCAGGCAGGCCCCGAAAGCGCTCGTCCGGCACTTACCGATGACCAGTTAGTCGCCTTAGCGCATGTGGCGTGGAATATTGAGCAGGCGGCAGGCAGGCCCCAGGATATTGAGTGGTGCATGAAAGAGGGGCAATTTTTTATTTTGCAGAGTCGCCCCATCACCGGCTTTAGCGACGCTACGAATAAAATAATTGAGGACATCAAGCAGGAAGTAGCAGAGAGAGAGCCACACGCGTACTGGCAAATATCCAATAACATCGGCAGAATCCCTCTAGTGCCCTTTGCTCAGTCGGTATGGTCCACGACGGGAGCCGCCTGCGAAAGAGCGTCAGAAACGCTTGCCCTGCGAGCCTTGAACACCTGGAGCATCTTTAATGACTATATTTACGTTGGCGAGCGGCATGTGCCCAATACCAATGAGACGCCTGGGCAGCGCGCAGAGCGATCAAAGGCCCTGTGCGATGAATATGCTGATAAGTGGGAGAGCGGATTTCGCGCCGAAGTCGAAACGAACAACAAATATCTGAATGAGCTTGATCTGGAGGCTGCGTCAGCCAGTGATTTAGTTGGGTATAGTAGACGAGCAATAGCAATCTGGCAGCGCCATTGGGAAATTCACAACATAGCGATGAGCGCGAAGAAATACGTTGCCGACCAGTTTACGCTCTTATTCAAGCAATTGTTTGGGCAAGATGAATGGAGAACGGCGCTTCGTCTCCTCCAGGGGTTCGAAAACACCAATTTGAAGATCAACTCTGCCATCTGGGAGCTGGCCCAGATGGCCGCCCGCTCCGAGACGGTACTTGCCGCCTTAGAACATGAGTCGGCTGATGAGTGTCTTGCATGCCTGCGCTCATCTGTCGAGACAACTGACTTCCTGCGCGCTCTTGAGAGCTTTCTACAGCAGTGGGGAAATCGGATCGTCGGGCCAAACGACCTCATGCATCCCTCATGGCGCGAAAATCCGGCCTTTCTGTTTACGACAATCGTGGCGTACATAAAAAACAGCCAGGTCGATCCTACGACTGAGATACGGCGCCTGGAGCAGGAGCGAATAGAGGAGGAACACAGGCTACTAGGGGGGCTTGCGGAGGAGCCCGCAACACAGGAGAAATTTGTCAGACAATTGCGCCGGGCGCAAACCTGGCCGGTTTTTTTAGAGGACCACAATTACCTGATTGAACAGACGCTAGTGGCTAATGTCCGCAGGATCGCGCTTGAATTGGGGCAGCGCCTTAGCTCGGTTGGGGTAATAGCTGAACCTCAGGATGTTTTTTTTCTTACCCTCGATCAAATAGAAGCTATTACCATGCTGGCTGAACCGCCGGATCTACAGGCGCTGGTAAAAGGGAAGCGGGAGATATACGAAAGCAAGCTGGGGTTACTCACCCCTCAAACGCTAGGCACCCCGTTAGAGTTCCCCGCCGCCAGTAAGCCTGATGCTGATGCTGAAGATTTCCTTTCGATGATTCTCCATCCCGATCCAACTCGGGAAATGCCTTTGAGACTAATTGGTATTCCCGCGTCACCTGGGTATGCGCAAGGACCGGCAAGGATCATTAACGATATCGACAAGTTCTCTCAGGTGCAGCCGGGTGACATCCTGGTTTGCCAAAGAACCACGCCCCCGTGGACGCCGCTATTTTCCATCATCGCGGGACTGGTAACGAATGCTGGCAGCGGCGTCCTGCAACATAGCGCCATCAACGCCCGAGAGTTCGGCATACCCGCCGTTCTCGGCACGCATTGACTGAAGAGGACCATAAACGGGTTGCCGATGAATTTAACGAGGCCCATAAGCAGTACAATCTTGTCGATATAGCCGATCTGGGAAGCACCGGCAAGCGCTTGACGCCCGCCGAGCAAAACCTGGTGATTAGCTTCAGGACGCTGGCTATCTTAGGCAATGCCGTCATCCGACTATGGTTGAGTAATACCGAATATGCCCGTGAAGCAAAAATCGTCGCCTTCGCGCGCGTGGTTGACCTTGTTCAATTGCTTTCCTCCTATACGGCGCGCACGCGCTCGAAAGCCATGCACAAAACGAGCCAGAAACTCCGCGAGGCCACCACACAGACAGCAGACAAGATCAAGCAGCTATCGACGGAAGATATCACGGGCGAGTTATACACCTTCGTTTTCCTGGTGAAAGAAATTTACTACACAATGTCGCTCGCGATGCCCGGCATTGACTGCCCGATCATTTCGTTTGGGCACGCCACGCTCTCGCTCCGCCTCCCGGGGAGCTTATCCGGCGACGGCAGTCAACAAAATCCCTTTATCTTCCCCTCGACTATTCGCCTGGTCTTTGAGCCGATTGTCTATGTGCAAAAACGCACCAAGAATGACCGCCTGATCTTTCGCGATTTGAACCCTCCGCCTGGCACTGCCGCCACGGTGGAAGAGGTACCGGTCCATGAAAGCACCTATAACGTGCCGCCAATTGACTATGGCATGCAGGCTCCGACCGCCGCCGCTATTCATTTCAGATTTTCCCTCGACTTTCAGAACTCGGGTTGCAGCCAGCCAGCCGACTCTGACCACAAAGTCTACATATATTATGTAAAGATTCATGACCCTGAGCAAGATATCAGCGGGGACCGGCAAAAGAAGCTCGCATCTCTCCAGGCTTCACAGAGGGAACTTGCCCAGCTCCGCGAGGAGTTGCAGCAACTCCAGGCAGCCGCCAGGCAAACGGGACGCATCGACGACTTCGGCATCCAGCGCGACATTCGCAGAGTGCAGAGCAGACTGCAAGAGGTAGAGGAACGTATCCGCAGAATCGGGGGAAGCTGATCATCGTAGACACTTTGGGGGATGCTATTGAAAAAGCAAACGTGTTCAGCAATGGTGGGGCAACAGGTATGCGGTAGGGGGCTTGCTAACGGACAAACATCCTGCCCGGTTCATGCCGCGCCCATAGAGCATAGAGACACATCCGAAAACACCGTACTGATACCGCTGACCCAAAAAGAGCTTGACTATCGCCTGCGGAATAGAGAGCTATCTAATCTATCGTATTATGATTTGTCAGGTCTGTCGCTGGCAGGGGTTGACTTAGCAGGCAAGCACTTTGTGCAAACTAAACTGAACGGCGCCGATCTGAGTAAAGCCAATCTCCGCGAATGCCTGTTCAGTCACGCCCAGCTCCAGGGTACGAAGCTCGAAGCAGCAGATCTTGAGGGGACCTATTTTCTACAGTCAGACCTGCAGAAAGCGGATTTCTCCGAGGCCAACCTGACCGCCGCTTTTTTCAATGCAGCCGATCTTCGGGAAGCTGTGTTCCAGGATGCCAGGCTCATCGGTTGCCGCATATTAAAGACGAATGCAAGCCAGGCCGACTTCGCACGCGCCGACTTACACACATCCATCATAGAGGAAAGCTACTTTGTCGAGGCCGATTTCCAGAAAGCCGATTTGCAGAAAGGCTCGCTACTGGGCTGCGATCTACGCGATGCAAACCTGATAGCCGCCGATCTTGAGCGCACCGATCTTCGCCAGGCCATCCTGAAGGGCTGCAAACTCCTTCTGACAAACTTTGACCGGACAAAACTGTCTCGCAGGTCTCTTTCAGGCTTCTTCTATGAGGAGGCGCAGGGACAACTAATGAACACCTGGGAAATTTATGATACGCTTAAAGCCAACTTCGATGGCATCGGGCGCTATGGAGACGCCAGGTGGGCCTATATTCAAGAGCGCCGTTACAAACGCAAGACGTTTGCTCCCTGGTACGCCTGGAAATATTATGCCGATGATGAAACGCCGAGAACCGAAATTCCCTGGGTCCAGTGGTGGTGGCACCAAAGAGTCAAGCCATTCTGGTTCTTTCCCAAATATACGTTCCTCTGGCTCGCGTCCTGGATAGCCGATGGCGTCAGCGGATTTGGCGAATTGCCGTCACACGTTATCGCGTGGGGAGTACTGGTTGTCGCTATTTTCGCCCTCATTTTCAACGCCAGCGGGCTGCTCGTTGCCACGATACCGCCTTCATCATCTTTACCACAATACATAGAAGCATTGATATACAGCATCTCAACATTCCTCACTATGAGCTTAAACACCATTCATACCGCTCAGGATTCTATCGTGGGAGATGTATTATCAACCATCGAGGGCGGTCTGGGTATGGCATGGTTCGGGTTGCTGCTCTTTACGCTCGGCAATCGGATTAGCAAGTCATGAAATAAGTACCATACCCATTGTCGCCAGTATTCCCCCAGATGGGGGAAAGAGATGTACCTGATCGGGTGTTTGCGAATCGGTAACTTCAGCTTATACTGTGCATATGATCGTCGCAAGGACGATAGCAGCAGTTTTTCCACAGCGCGTTACCCATTGAAAGGACTGGCGTATGGCAAGCATCCCGCTAAAAGTGTTCAAAGCTGGCGTTATACGGCACGGGCTTGTATTGCAATTGCTGGTCTGCCATAGCCTGATTGTGCTTGCTGCCATAATTTCCGGCGGTCAATGGCTCTTCGTTCTTGGCGCGGGCCTGCTCAGTTTTTTGCTGATGCTCAATATTCCCTACAACTTCTATGCCCTTGAGATCATGCTTGCCCGTCTCGCGCGCAATATGCCTGTCGAGACAGATGCCTTACGCCTGCGCTGGCCCCTGACGTATCTCTTTACCTTCGTGAAAATGATCGGTCAACAAAGCGGGCAACAGATACAGGTGGAGCTGCGTAACAATACGTATCGCGACCAGTTGCTGCAACAAGTGAGCAGAGCGGCGGCGCAGGAGGAGCGCAATCGTCTCGCGCGCGACCTGCACGATTCGATCAAGCAACAAATCTTCAGCATTGCCGTCAGCGCGGCGGCAGCCAGAGCGCGCTGGGAAGATAATCTCGCCAGCGTGCGCCAGCTCATCGAGAGCATTGAGCGAACCGCACAGGAGGCTCAGGTCGAGATGCAGGCGCTGCTACAGCAATTGCGGCCAGGCGCACTGGAGAACATTGGACTGCTTGAATCGCTGCGCCTGCAATGTCAGGCTCTGAGCTATCGTATCGGCGTACAGATTACAACCGAGCTGGGCACGCTGCCAGCCGACGAATTGCTGCCGGTCGGGACGCAGGAAATGATCTTTCGCATTGTACAGGAAGGGTTTGCCAATATCGCGCGTCATGCTCGCGCCACACAGGTCTGGCTCAGTATACAACGGCAGGAAGATGTGTTATTGCTGGAGATTGGCGATAATGGACAGGGCTTTGAACTGGCGCAGGAGAACGAGCGTCCCAGCAGCTATGGCGGGATGGGACTATCCAATGTGCGCGAACGTGTCGAGGAGCTGGGCGGAACGCTGTCGCTCTGGAGCATGCCGGCTCAGGGCACGACGCTCCACCTGTGCATCCCACTCGTCAAGCCGAAGCTACAAACGCGCGAACATGCCAACCGCGAACTGACAAGCACAGTCCGCAAAACGCGCTCCACTTTGCGCGCCGGTATGTATAGTATAGATCTGGCTGCGGCGTTCATCCTGCTTTACACGCCTGTTACAGTGGCGCTGTGGCTGGTTGGTCTCTGCATCATCGTAGCCCTTATCTCCTGGTTCTGGACGCAACAGTATCGCTTCCAGATCTCACTGCACGTTGGACGACAACAGGAGCAGCACCTTCTATTATTGGCGCAGAGCTACTATTTACTCGCCAGCATCCTGTTACTGATGATGTTTTACGCCGGTTATCTTTTATTTATCTTTAATAATGAAGGATTACAATTTGGCCTTTTCGGTACATGGATTGTCCTGTTTTTTCTCATTGCCTGGATTGTCGCCATTGGAGTTACTTATATAGAGTATGCGCGCAACCTTAGCCGCTATAGCAAGGTTCTGGCGCGCGCTGCGCTACAAGAGCAGGTCCAGCGCCAGCTTCAGCAAATTATTGTTGATTGGATCGTGTGGCTCGTCACGTTTGGCCTGACGATTATCTTCCTGAATGTATTTTCTGTTGTTCCGGCAGATGAGCTATTACGAAGGATGAGCTTTGCCTTACTCGCGGTCTGGCTTCTCGCTCTACTCATGAAGTCTTTCCGCGTTATCCAATGGCAACGCAGGCTGAGCGTGTTAAACGAAGGTGCCAGCCAGGAACAGAAAGGGGGCGTTGTATGACGGAGCGCATTCGTGTGGCGCTGGTCGATGATCATCGCGTTGTGCGCCAGGGGTTACGCACGTATCTGGAGTCTTTTCCTGATCTGATGGTGATCGGTGAGGCATCCAGCGGCGAAGAGGCGCTGCGCCATATCGAATTATGGCTACCGGATGTTGTGGTGATGGATCTGCTGATGCCGGGTGGCATGGATGGCATCGAGGCCATTCGCCGCGTACGCCAGCTTACGCCGCACACGCAGATCGTAGCCCTGACCAGCTATACCGATGATGCACGGGTGATCGCGGCGTTACGAGCGGGAGCCATTGGCTATGTGCGCAAAGATGCCGCCCCCGATCTCTTGCTCGCCGCCGTCCGTGCTGCCGCCCACGGCCAATCCCTGCTCGATCCTGCCGTTGCCAGCGCCGTGCTACAGGAGCTATCACGCGGGGGGCAGCCGGAGGTCGCACTCTCTGAGCGAGAGCAGGATGTGCTACGACAACTGGCGCTCGGCCATACCAATCGCGAGATCGCGGAAACGATGATGGTCAGTCCTGAAACGGTCAAAACCCACGTCGGCAATATCCTGGCAAAACTACACCTGGCCCACCGCACTCAGGCGGTGATCTACGCCCTTAAACACGGCATTATTTCACTGGATGATATCGAGCTTTAAAAAGGGGGGCAGTTATGCTCAAATACTCACTGCGTTACGCGCCGCTGCTGCTCCTGGCGCTCCTCCTTATACCGTTGCGTTTAGCAGGATGGGGGCAGCGACAGCCCGCTCCCGTCTACCGGGCTCTATCGCCGTTCAGGGCAGGTTCAGCCCTCTATGGCATCACCATGCTTTCACGCAATGATGGTTGGGCGGTTGGCGGCTTTTTTACGAAAGCGTGTAGCACCCAGAACCCACAGGATAAGACAAGCTGCCCCATTACGCCTTATAGCGGCTTAATCCTGCACTACACGGGCAAAACCTGGGAACCGGCGAAGGTGGCGCGCAACATCACGCTACCGCTTCTCGCCGTCTCGCTGGACTCATCAGGCGATGGCTGGGCCGTCGGCTATAACGCGATGTTTGTCCATTACAATGGAGATGGCTGGTCAATCGTGCCGGGACCCGCGAACTTCAACAAAAATTTGTTTGGCGTCTCTATGCTCTCACCATCGGACGGCTGGGCCGTCGGCTACGGCGGTTCCATCCTCCATTATGATGGGAAGCAGTGGAGCCAGATAGCAAGCCCGACCCCGTTCGATTTACGCAGCATTGCCATGTCTTCCGCGCAGGAAGGCTGGGCTGTGGGCGATAACGGGACCATTCTGCACTATCATACGGGCGTCTGGAGCGTTGTCAATAGCTCTACGCATAATGCGCTCAATAACGTCTTTATGCTCTCCTCCCACGAGGGATGGGCCGTGGGCAAGCAAGACACTGTGCTGCATTATCGCGATGAAACCGGCGTCTGGGAGCAGGTCGCCTGCATGCCGAACGCCTGCCAGGGGAAGGATCTCTATGCGGTAGCCATGAGCGCTATTACAGCAGGCTGGGCCGTCGGCGATGAACATTTCCTGGCTTATCGCTCGGAAGTATGGAGCGCGCCGGATAGCGTGCGCTTCTTTTCAGCCAACACGCCATCTTCCAAATTCGATTTTTCGCAAGTCAATCTGTACGGCATCGCTCTGCCCTCTGCAAATGAAGGCTGGGCCGTGGGCCGCACAATAACTGGTAACGAGGATAACGTATTCGTTATTCTGCACTATCAAGATAATACCTGGTCCCGTTTCCCTATAGGCAACTGAGGTAGGAAACGCAACAGGGCATCCTTCAAGGGAGCCGCAGAAGGAGTACTCATGCAAGATCCGCTGATACTATGTGATAATCTGATCAAAATTTATAAGGTTGATGACCTGGAAGTGGTCGCACTGCAAGGGCTGGACCTGGAGGTGAGGCGCGGCGAAATGATTGCCATCGTTGGGGCTTCCGGCTCCGGCAAATCTACCCTGCTCAACATTCTAGGCGGCCTGGACACGCCCAGCGCGGGCCGCATTATCGTCGCGGGCCACGATCTGACACGCCTGAACGATGAACGGCGGGCGCGCTACCGCAGCCTCATCGTCGGTCACGTCTGGCAGCAAAGCGGGCGCAACCTCTTACCGGACTTGACCATCGCCGACAATATCGATCTCCCCCAGATTCTAAATGGCACGCGCGCAGCCAGCTACAAACGTCGCACGCGCGAGCTGCTGGAGGTCGTGGGGCTGGCCGCTATGGCGAAGAAAAAACCGGCGCAGCTTTCCGGCGGCGAACAGCAACGAGTCGCCCTCGCCGTTGCCCTCGCCAATCAGCCGCCTCTGCTGCTAGCCGATGAGCCGACAGGCGAGCTCGATTCCGTCACCACGCAGGAGATCATCGCTTTTATGCGCCAGTTAAACAAAACTATGAATGTGACCATCCTGATTGTCACGCACGACGTTGCCGTCGCTGCCATCGTTGATCGGACGCTTGCCATTCGCGACGGTCGTACCAGCACTGAGACGATTCGCCGCAGCCAGTCACTCGCAACAATGCCAGGCGCGCAACAGGGAGCAAGCGCCGTGATCGGGCTGCCGACCGAGACATACAGGGAGACAATTTTTATCGACCAGTCAGGCATTATGCAGCTACCAGGAGAAGCTATGGAGCAGGTCGCGCTGCGTGGTCGCGCCGATGTACGTATTGCAGCCGATCATGTCGAACTGTGGCCTTACGGGCTGCATGCACAGGAGCAGGATGTTCATAGTACCAGCGCCGTCATTGGTCTTTCCCTGCGCTCCCACTATGAAACAATTCTCGTTGATCGCGCCGGTCGCCTGCAACTGCCGCGAGAAGCTTTGGAACGCCTGCCCTTTAACGGACGTGCTGATGTACGCATCGCCAGCTATCATGTCGAATTATGGCCTGCCGGCACGATTTGATGATGAGAAGAAAATGGAAGACGCAGGGCAAGCGCAAGGCCCCCTCCCGGTCCCCACACCGCCCCTTGCCCCTACCAGCGTTCCCCCGACATTGCGCAACAAAAAAATCGAACGGGCTCTCTCACGTTGGGCGGAGGCGGTAGGGGGCAAGGGGATGGGGGAAAATGGGGTGGGGGCCTTGCGCTTGCCCTGCTCGTCGCTATGATGGGCGTTTTTACCATTTTTTGTGAAAGGAAAATAAATGATGAACAACAATAGCATAGCGATAGCTACTGCGGTGATGGAGGCGCAGGGATTGGAACGGGATTTTCGGGTTGGCTCGCGCGTTGTGCATGTGCTGCGCGATATCGATCTGAGCATTCAGCCGGGCGAACTTGTGGCCCTGCGTGGTCGCTCCGGCTCAGGGAAGACTACGTTATTGAATATCCTGGTCGGGCTGGACGATCCGACAAAAGGACAGGTACATTTACTGGGCCGCGACCTGGCGCGTCTCAATGAGGCAGCTCGCGCATCCTTGCGGCGTGAAAGCGTTGGTTTGCTCTTCCAGAATGCGCATCTCTTCCCAACGTTGACCGCGCAGGAGAATGTCGAAGTTGCTTTGCGTCTGCAATTGACTCCTGCCGCTGAACGCGAACGGCGGGCGCTCGCAGCGTTAGCAATGGTCGGATTGGACGCCCGCGCCAGGCATCGCGGGCTTGAGCTTTCCGGCGGCGAGCAACAGCGCGTCGCGTTGGCGCGGGCGCTGGTACATAATCCTCGTTTTGTGATCGCCGATGAGCCAACCGGCAATCTCGACTCGCTGACCGGACGCACAATCGTGGATCTTTTCCGCTCCATTGTCCAGCAGACCGGCATTGCACTGCTCGTCGCCACCCATGATGCGACAGTCGTGAGCGTAGCTGATCGCGTCTTGCAGATCAATGACGGTCGCATTGACTGAAAGGAGTTTTCTTATGGCAGCTTCGATACCCGCATTGACGCGTCAGAACAGCCTGCGTGTGCTTCCTGCCGTCATCAAACTGATGGGCTGGCGTTTCAAACAGATGTGGCGCTTCTTGCTGATCACCTGGCTGGGCATGCTGGCGATGGTTGTGCTGATCTGTACCGGTCCGCTCTTCTCGCTTGTCGCAACGAGTGCTTATCTGCCTGCTCTATTGGCAAATGCCGCCGATGGGCCATATATCACCGTTGAGACCGTCAGCACCCATCCCACTCAAGAGCAATTGCAGCAGATAGAGCAGCAGGTCAATCAATCGCTACATCAGGGTAGCCTTGCTCCCTATCTGCATCACGCCTCTCAGCTCGTTGTGCAGACGCCGCCATTTGATATGCTCGCCAATGGCAAGACGAGTCCAGCAGCGTTCCGTCTCGATGGCTACGATAGCAGTCAGGCAGCGCAGCATGCGACGCTTTTAGAGGGACGGCTACCACAGGTAACAAATGACAGCACCGTAGAGATTACGCTGTCACAGGACGCCGCCGCCAATCTCGGCCTGCATACCGGTTCCACTTTCCAGGGCCGCTATCCTATCGCGCTCGGCTCGCAGGTATGGAATTTCCGCGTGGTGGGCATTATCGCGCCTAAAGTGGCTCAAGACCCCTTCTGGGCAATGGGCAATCCTTTCTCCAAAGCGACAGTTTTCTTAAACTCGCGTTATTATATCGTGACAGCAGGCTCACCCTCGTATAATGTGATAACAGCCAATGATGCAATCAAGCCTAAAATTGCCGTTCTGCAATCGACAGCGCCGCGAGACGACGCCAGCAATCAGTTTGTTTTTTTCTGGCGTTATCCATTCGATCTGGCGCATCTCAATGCCAATGATCTCTCTGGCCTTTCGCAGCAAACTTCTTTTCTCGATGGACATCTTGCAGGCGATTTACAGAACAATATTCCCGACCTGACAAATATCAACATTTTCGGAACCCTTTTTACCGCGCTAAACTTTAGCTCCGGGCGCATTGCGCTGGTGCAAAACGAGCTGATAAATTTGCTGCTGATCACCTTTGCCCTGGTCCTTTTCCTGATGGGCATGATGTCGAATATCCTGATTGAGCGACAGGCGGTGCTGATCGCTATAATACGCAGTCGTGGGGCAACGCTGCGGCATATCTTTGGCACGTTTGCAGCCCAGGGGCTCATCCTGGGGCTGGCTGCATTGCTGGTCGGACCGCTGCTGGCGCTCTTGCTTGTGCGTCTGGTGGTACAGATGCTGCTTCCGATCAGTGAACAGTCGGCCCTGACTGCTGTAATAGCTCACCCTCTCCAGGCCATACTGGGCGTGCAGTGGTACGCTATGATAGCCATTGCGCTCAGCCTTTGCTTTATGCTGGTGGCGATCAATCGGGCCGCGAAGATGAATATCGTGAGCCTGCGGCGCGCATCGTCGCGTGCGCAGCAACGAGCATTCTGGCAACGCCTCAATCTGGACCTTTTCTTCGCGTTGCTGTTGTTAGCGGGTTATGCCGCTTACGTCTACTTCTGGCCCAACATCACAACAGCCGGCAGCCAGATCGATCCGTCTATATTCGTGCTGCTCTCGGATCTGGGCGTCTTCATTTCACCCCTGCTTGTCGCGGCGATACTGTTGCTCTTCCTGCGTTTTTTCCCGCTCATCGTCCGTCTTGCAACCGCGCTGGCAACCAGGAGACGCGGCGCATCGGCGGTACTGGCGCTGGCTCAAATGGAGCGCAACCCCCGTCCGGCGGCGCGCATCATCGTGCTCCTGGCGCTCGCTATCGCATCTTCCAGTTTCCTGTTTATGTTGATTGCCACCAAAGATCAGCGCGTCAGCGATACCGCCAGCTTTGTGGCCGAGCAAGCAGATTTTAGCGGCCCGCTTCCTGCGTCCGGCGTCGCGCAAACGCTTAGCCAGTTGAAAACCTATTATAGCAAACTGCCAGGGGTGCAATCGGCAACGGTCGGCTACCACGACGTTATCCAGCTCGATACCGATCAGAGCACCAGGGGACAGGGCTCGCTCACTATTAACGCGGTCGATACTGAGGCGTACGCTCAGACGGTCGCATGGTCGTCAGTGTACTCATCATCTCCGCTATCCACCCTTACCGGACAACTCGCGTCGTATCGCGCTGATGGTATCGCCCATAACGTCGTCTATGCCCTGGTCGATGCCGCAGCCTGGCAAAGATTCCACCTGACGCAGGGCGAGCAGTTTAGCCTGCCCATCGATAGCACCGGTAGCCTGCATGCCAACTTTATTGCCCTGGCACAGATTAATTATGTTCCCGGGCTTTCCGACTCGTCTGTCCTGGCATGGAGTGGTATCGGGCTGATAGCAGATTATCAGAACTATACGACCGTAAAGGCCAGAGCGATGGGAGTTTCGACGCTTGCTCCCAACTATCTCTGGCTCAAGACCAGCGACGATGCTGCCACGCTCGCTAACATCCGCAGTATATTGCCGGACGCCAATGATCGACGCGCCATCCAGACCATCTTGCAGAACAATCCCGATCACCTGGGAATCATTGGCGTGCTCATCATCGGCATTGCAGCGGCCCTCGTCCTGGCACTGATGGGCACGTTTATCGCGTCCTGGTTTAACGCGTCGAACCGGCTGACCAACTTTGCCGTCCTGCGTGCGCTTGGCATGAGGCCGCGTCAGATCGCCGCAGTTCTGCTGTGGGAACAGGGCTTCAGCTATCTGCTCGCCCTGCTGCTCGGCATTGGCCTGAGCGCGATGCTCAGCATTTTTGTCGCGCCCACCGTCTCGGTGCTCACGATTCAACATGGGGATATCGGCAACGGGGGCGCGCCGAACGTGCCACCTATAGGAACTACTATGCCTTATCCGCAACTGTTGCTCATCCTGGGCGCATTGGTAGTGATCTGTCTGGCCGCACTACTATTCATGGCACGTCTCGTCTCGCGTCCATCAATCAGCCAGACAATGCGTCTGAACGAGGATTAAGGAGTGCTCTCATTATGGCAATACCAATGCTTGCAAGACAGAATAGCCTGCGCCTGTTGCCCGCGATTGCGAAGCTGGCTCGCTGGCGTTTCAAGCAGATGTGGAGATTTTTGTTCGTCACATGGCTGGGCATGCTGGCGATGGTTGTGCTTGCCTGCGCGCCGCCGCTCTTCTCGCGGGTAGCCATCAGCGCGGATCTACGTCAGGCCGTGGCGCAGGCTGCCGATGGGCAGAACATGCTGATTCAGGTTGCCAGCATCGCCCCCACGGAGCAGCAGATCCAGCAGATTGGGCAGCACATTGATCAAGTGCTGAAGCAGAGCAGCTTTAGCACTTACCTGCAAGGCTCGCCCGGCATGATGCTGCAAACGCCGCCATTAGATACGCTCGTTGTGGGCAGCACGAAGCCATCCGCGCTCATCCTTGACGGCTACGATCCTGCGCAGACCACGCAACATACTGATGTGCTACAGGGACGACTGCCACAGGAGACGAGCGACGACACTATAGAGGTTGCCCTGACACAGAATGCCGCCGACACCCTGCATGTACACGTTGGCAGCGTTATCCAGGGCCATTATCCCGACACATTTAACGCTCAAGCATGGAAGTTGCAGGTTGTTGGCATTATCGCGCAAAAAGCGAGCCATGATCCTTTCTGGCTGCCAGATGCAACGCCCTTTAGCTCGCTCCTTACCTTCGACAATGGGCAGACCGCGTATAGTGCGCTGGCAACCAGCGAGGCTATCAGAGCGAATCTCGCCAATCTGCAAATCAGGTCGGAAAAATCTGCCGTTCGCCTCTTCTGGAGCTATCCCTTTGCTGCCTCGCGGCTTGATGCGAATAACATAGCCGCGCTGGCGCAACAGGCTTCAGACCTGCGCTCACAGATCAACGAAGGGTTAACGCATATCAACGGCGTAACATTTGCCTTCCCTGGCGGGGCGCTCTTCGACATTTTGAGCAGCTACAGCCAGCAGGTTGTAGTGCTGGAGGTTGTGGCTACGTTCCTGCTGCTGCTGCTTCTCGCCATTGTGCTTTTTCTGGTTGGCATGCTAGCGAATATGCTGGTGGAGCGCCAGGCTGCGATTATTGCGATGCTGCGCAGCCGGGGAGCAGCGCGGCAGCACATTTTCGGCGCTTTCGTCGCGCAAGGCGTCGCATTGGGGCTGGCTGCTCTGCTGATCGGCCCGATACTGGCGATCATACTGGTGCGCGTGACCGCGCAGGCGCTGCTTACGCCTGCTAACCAGCAAGCGCTGGACGCGATTGCCAGCGATCCCATTCAGGCCGCGCTTGATGTGAAGTGGTTTGCTATAATCGCGGTGCTCGCAGCTCTTTTTGTGATGATTGTAGCGATCAGCCGCGCATCGAAGTTAGATATCGTCACATTACGCCACGAGGTCTCGCGCAGCAGACGCATACCGCTCTGGCGGCGTCTCCACCTGGATTTTCTGGCTATCGCCTTCATTGTGGTAGGCTCCATTGTTTATGTCTACTTCTGGCAAACTATCGCCGCAACGCAGACATTCGATCCCGTCCTTTATAATCTTTTGCGCGGTCTGAGCTTTATCGCGCCTCCGCTGCTTGTCGCGGCCCTGCTCATGCTGTTCCTGCGCCTCTTCCCTCGCATCCTGCGCCTGATAACGGCTCTGGTAACGAAAAGACGCAGCGCGCCGGCAGTGCTGGCTTTCGCCCAGATGGAGCGCGCATCAGGTCCTGCAGCGCGCATCATCGCCCTATTAATGCTGGCTATCGCCTCCTCCTGCTTCTGTCTTACACTGATTGCAACCAACAATCAGCGCGGCCCCGATGCCGCCACTTTCGCAGTGGGAGCGGATTTTAGCGGCTTCCTTCCGGCTACCGATAGCGGCAAAACGTTTGACACATTGAAGACCCAATATAGCCAGCTCTCAGGGGTTCAGTCTGCCACCATTGGCTATGCCAGTCATATTAATCGTGACGCCGGGGATATTCGCATCATGGCGGTTGACGCCGATACGTACGCGCGTACGGCGCTCTGGTCCACACAGAATTCGTCTCAATCGCTCTCTGCTCTGACCGAGCAGCTTATTACGCATCGCACCGACGCTTCCACGGGCAATGTCGTTTACGCCCTGGTCGATGCAGCTCTGTGGCAACAACTCCATCTTTCGCAGGGCGATAGCTTCACGCTGCCAATGAGCGATGATGGTTCGCTGCACATGCGTTTTATAGCGCAGGCGGAGGTTAGCTACCTTCCCAGCATCTATGACACACCCGTGTCGCCCGACCGGGGGATCGGCCTGCTGGTCGATTATCAAAGCTATGCCACCGTGTACGCCAAAAATAGCGGCAAAACGCTCTCGCCCAATTTCGTCTGGTTGCGCAGCGACGATGACACCGCTTCGCTTAGCAGCATACGGCAGGCGCTCCCCGATCTCAATGATCGCCGCATGCTTACTACAGCTAATCAGCAGAGTGGAGCGCATCTTGATATCATCGGGATGCTGGGCGCAGGAGTGGCAGTAGCGATCATCCTGGCTCTGATCGGCACATTACTCTCGTCCTGGCTCAATGCAGCTAGCCGACGCACCAGCTTCGCCGTGATCCGCGCCCTGGGAATGAGGCCGCGCCAGATCGCTGCCGTCCTGCTCTGGGAGCAAGGTTTTGCCTATCTGCTGGCGTTCCTGCTGGGTGCTGGCCTGGGAATAGGGCTGATTAACTTTGTGTCGCCTATCGTTTCTCTGCTCGATCTTACCGGCGCGAGCGCCAGCTTCAACCCTTACGATATACCACCTGTGCAGACGCAGATCCCAGAGCAGCAGCTATTACTACTGTTGGGCGGGCTGGCAATGATCTGTCTGGCGGCGCTGGTGTTAATGGCGTGGATCGTCTCGCGTCCTTCAATCAGCCAGACTTTGCGTCTCAATGAGGATTAGGGCAACTGGAACTCGCGATAGATCTGCCAAGACGACTGCTCGTCGCGCAGGAGGAAGAGGCAGATGGAACGCAAGGTAAAGCGTTTGAACGGTGCGAAGATATTGGCGAGCATTGATGCAGTCTGCTCAGGCTCATCGCCGGTATAGGGATTAAAGATGGTAAAGTGGGGAGTCCAGTTGTCCAGCACGGTCGGGCTGTAGAACAGGCGAATCTGTTGCGCGCGATGCGATGGCATCTCATGTTTACGAGGATGAGCAAAATAGCTCTGGAGATAGCCCGACCCCGTGCCGAACGCGTTGATGCGAGCCACCAGTAGCGTATGCAATATACACAAATACTCGTTCGGCTCATAGAGGAGCACTATGCTCAGCTTCCCCGGCCTGCCCCAGCTCGCTACCGGAGTATCTTCGCGGCGCTGCAATGTAAATGGGTGAGAAGGGTCAAAGCATGCGAGCAGTGCCTCCAGTTCGCGCTCAACTTTTGGCAGCGCCGCCCAATCGCAGGTTAGCGAATCGGTGATGGTCAGATGCAAGCCAAAGGGACGCGCGTGAATGGTCCACTCCGCTGCGCTCTGGAGCTGTCCAAATTGCGCCTGGAGATCGGATGGGAGCAGCACTTCCTGGCGTGTGCGGACATCATAGCCAAGCAGAGAGCTACCCAGATGATAAAATTCATCTTCGGGCTCAGGCACGTAATACACCGCGAACTTCGGCATGCAGATTGTTGCTCCTATCCCATTTTATGTCGGCAATTGAACTTCACATGACTATGCTCAAGTATATCATATGCCGTAGAGACGAGCTTGAGCATATTCCAAACAACTGCAAAGCCCTGCTGGCTTTGCAATACCATCGTCCATGAGATAGTATTGGGTATAGAGTGATATACCTCGTTCTGGTGGTTACAAGATCACCGTCGATCAGGCATGGAGGGAACATCATGACGGCAGAAACAACGCTGGAGCTAGACAATTTTTTCGCAACTATTCAAGATCCTTACCCGGTCTACGCGTATCTAAGGGAGCATGAGCCTGTACATTGGAACCAGATGTTCAATTGCTTTATGCTCACTAGATACGATGATGTGCATATGGTCTTCTCTGACCATCGGCGCTTTTCCTCCGACATCTGGTCAGAGATGCCAGAGCGCGTCGGCTTTACCGGCGATGATGAGAAAAGCCAGTATTTGAAGCAGATCGTACCCTTTCTCGCTTATAATCTACAGGGCATGGACCCCCCGGGCCATACGCGGCAGCGTACCCTGATGATGAAAACGTTCACCCCTCGCATGCTGGAGTCGTTCCGACCGACGATCCAGAGGCTGGTCGATGAATTAATTGATCAACGGATAGCCACAGGTCAAATGGATGTTGTGGCCGACCTGGCCTATCCCCTACCCTCTAACGTGATCCTCGATCTGCTGGGCATCCCGAGAAGCGGGCGCCCCTATATCAAGGCCAGCGCAGACGCCATCAATGAATTTGTCGCCACAATCCTCTTCGCGGGCGGCGAGAACTGGCAAAAGCTGGCAGGTATCTTTAACGACGTCTCAACATACCTCAAAAGCTTGATGGCGGAACGACGCAAGCATCCGGGCGAAGACCTGCTCACTAAGATGGTGCAGGCCGAAGAAAATGGCGATATGCTGAGCGAGGATGAAATTGTGATCGCGACCAACTTTCTGCTCTTCGCCGGTCATGAAACCACCGCTAATCTGATCGCCGTCGGCCTCTCTTACCTGCTGCAAAATCCTGAGCAGTTAGCGCAACTGCGCGCCGATCCGGCTAAAACGCCCGCAGCAGTCGAAGAGTTGCTGCGCTACGTCAGCCCGGTGCATACGCTCGCTCGCCAGGCCAAACAGGATGTGACTATCAGGGGAGTCGATATTCCTAAAGAGGGCAGCATCTATCTTATGGTCGGAGCGGCCAACCGCGACCCCGAAAAGTTTCCCGAGCCCGAAAAGCTGGATATTAACCGCCCTCCTGGTCGTTCGCTTGGCTTTGGGTATGGCATTCACTACTGCATTGGTGCCGCTCTGGCTCGCCTGGAAAGCCAGATCGCCTTTGATACCATCGTCAGGCGCTTGCAGGATCTCACAATGACGGTCGAAACGCCCGAGTTCCGTCCGAACTATTCGTTGCGTGGACTGCTATCATTGCCGGTAGAGTTCCGTCCACAGCAGTAAACCTCTTTTTCCATCAAAAAAGAACCTGGGAATAGATTGCTCGACCCAGGTTCTTTTGCCAATCGTTATCGTTCTTCTCGACTAATCATCACCATGCTGGACAACTTCGCCGGTTGAAGGATTCAGGAACAATTTGCCAGCCTCGTCATCACGCGAGAAATTGAACATATTGTTCAGGCTGCCCGCGATTGCATCGAACGACTGATTGCCAATTCTGCCCGTCTTCCAGTTATCTTCAATGAAGCGCAGAATTGAGGACTGATCCGTTACGGAGTGATCGACAAAGTTCTCTTTAGCAAAGGGAGAGATGACCAGCAAGGGCAGGCGCGGGCCATAGCCGCAACGCCCCTCGAACGCGCCCACGCGAGCGGCGCCGCACTGTCCGGGGCCGGTCAGGGCATCATTGGGATCGCTGGAATGGTTCACAATGGGACCAATAACATGGTCATACCAGCCATCAGAGTCGTCGTAAGCGATTACCACGGCAGTATCGCGCCAGGTCGGCAGCTTCTGCAAGTGGTTGATCGTATCCACCAGGAAGTTTTGCTCGTCGAGGGGGTCCGAGTAGCCAGCGTGACCATCCTGGAAGGCGCGCGCTTTCAGGAAGTTCACCGCAGGCATATGACCGGAATCGGCGGCGGCCCAGAAGTCCGAAAGATCGTACTGGTGGTTTGCCTGATCGGTTTTGCCAATCATTGCCACAGACGAAGGGGGCAGGTGATTGGGGTTGGCGGTTGACTGATAGTACTGGAACGGCTCATGATGCGGGATATAATCGGTAATGGTCGCGCCTCCGACGTTCTGATGAGCAGTGCCACAGGTCACAACGCCGTTGACAACCGAAGATGGGCGGAAGCCGCCCTGGAACCAACCCCAGGTGACCCCCTGCGCATTCAAAAGGTCGCCAACGTTCGTGCCACTAAATGCCACGGTCGGGCCTACGGAGCAGGCATCGAAGAAGGGCCGGGCATCGCCAATGAGAGTACCGTTAGAAACCAGACCTGGAATAGCCGCGGGAGTAACGCCGTGAGTCTGACCGGAGATCAGATTGATCGCCCCCGGCGCGGAGGGACCGAAAGTGGAGCCAAAGGAATTATCGCTCAACGCAAAGTGCTGCGCGTAATTCCACATGGCCGTTACAGTGTTGCCATCGTAGTAGTCCATCACCGTGGTTTTGTCGGTGCAGCCGCCGCCGCTTACCGACTCAACAAATTTATCCATCAGCCCATGATCGAAGGCTTTCTGCTCATCCGTGTAGGTGTGATCCTGGTCGCAGGTGATCGGTTGAGAGCGGTCGAGCCGCTGCGGATTGGCGGCGTTGGGATTGTTGGTAAGCAGCGCCTGGGTCAGCCCATTGACCGAGGGGGTATCGGACGATGCCTGAAAGTGCGGCTCCCCGGCAGGGTTTAAAGCGAAGGGATAAGTACCGAAATAGTGATCAAACGAGACATTTTCCTGAAATATCACCACCAGATGTTTAATCGGAGTCGCCGTCCCCGCACGATTATTGGCAGGTGATGCCACAGCGGCAGCAGAGCTGAACAGCAACATCGCCAGTATTGATACGGCGATCATGATGTTCCTGATTCGCAAAATCTTCAAATGATTCCCTCCATTCTTGTTCTTTGACGCTTTCCTTCATGCACGTCTTATGCGTGTTTTCTGGCCGGTGTGCGTTTTTGGGCAGATGCAAGACCTGCCCCTACAATGTTACCATAGTTATGTTAAGTAGTGGCTAAGATCATGTTAACGGAGAGCAATGACAGGAGGCCAGGGAGCGAGCATTTCGTTCCCCGGCCTCTTTATGCGAGTATGTGATTGGATGGCTGTTTAAGCATCAGGAAAGAGGTTCAGACATTGGTTTTTTGAAACGACTGGAGCGTTTTAAGCGCCTCGGAGACGTGTTTCTCGGCCCCCAGTAACGAGTTAAAAATGTAACGCACAATGCCCTGTTTGTCGATCACATAAGTCACGCGTCCTGGCAACAGACCCAGGGTAGCAGGGACACCGTACAGTTTTCTCACAGCGCCACCAGCGTCGCTCAATAGCACAAAGGGGAGACGATGCTGTTTGGCAAATTGTTCATGCGATGCCACGGAATCGGAGCTGACGCCAATGACTTCGGCGCCCGCGTCCTTGAAGGTCTCATAGCTATCGCGGAACGCGCATGCCTCTGCCGTGCAGCCTGGAGTGTTGTCTTTTGGATAAAAGTATAAGACGATGTCTTTCTTGCCAAGAAATTCGCTCAGGCTCACCTGCTTCCCTGAGAGGGTCGGAAGAGTAAAATCTGGAGCCTGGTCCCCTACCTGCACTTTCCCCTTTGTCGGCTGCTTCTGACTATCTGGTGTACTCATCGTAAATCCTTTCAACTCAATCTGGTGGACGACGATTACCTTAGATGGTTGCAAAATAAATAAACAGGTTGATTTTTCGATGGAGCCGGAAAGTACGCTCGCTCCCAACAACAACCTGGCAGGGTAGGGACAAGCCCTGCCCCTACAGTTGTCTACAAGGAATAGCATGGCGAGCAAACTCTTATTGCATAATACCACATGTAATTACGCAACGAGTTACTCGCCTGCCCGGCCTCTCTCGACGGCTTCTCCCTTTTATCGCTCCTGACTGGTTGGTCGAATCAAAATCTCGTTGACATCGACGCGAGTTGGTTGCGTGACGGCGTAGAGGACTGCCGCCGCGATATCTTCACTTTCGAGTGGAGTGATCGACTGGAGCCATCCTGCCAGCTCTTTCTTGGCCGTGTCATCGGTGATATGCTCAGATAACTCGGTCGCGACCGCGCCCGGCTCAATCGTCGTCACGCGAATATGCTGCTGATAGACCTCCTGCCGTAGCGCCTCCGAAAAGGCTACCACGCCCCATTTCGTTACGTTGTAGCCTCCGCTGCCCGCGCGCGCTGTGCGACCGGCAACCGAGGATATATTGACGATATGGCCGCTGTTTTGCTGCTTCATGATAGGTAGCGCGGCATGGGTGGCATACATCAAGCCAAGCACGTTGATGTTCACCATTTGCCGCCACTCTTCGGTATTGGCGCCCTCAATCGGGCCAAGCAGCATCACGCCAGCGTTGTTGACCAGGATATCCAGCCGCCCAAAATCTGAATGCGTCCGCTCCACCATAGCGTTAACTTGAGCTTCGTCCGCGACATCAACCGCGATTGGTAGCGCCTTACCGCCATGCTGCTCGATCTGTTTGACCAGCGCATCCAATCGCTCAACGCGCCGGGCGGCAACCGCGACATGGGCGCCCTCGGCGGCTAAGGCAGTGGCGGTCGCTTCGCCAATACCAGATGAGGCGCCGGTAACCAGCGCCACTTTATCCTGTAATTTACCTGTCATGTGACGTGTTCCTCCCCATCATTGCTCGCTTTATCAAGCCTGGACTAACCAATGTTTTACGGGGTATAACACGCCTGAAGAAAATGAAAACGTTTCTCTACCGTATAAAAGGCAAAGCTATAAGTAGACCAGTGTTTTGAGCAGGTGTTGCAGGGTGGCGGCTGGATCGGAGCAGAGGCCGGAGTGGACAGGGGAGGTCTGGATAATGGTGCTGCGGGGAGAGACGAGCCAGTGGAAACGCTCCGACTGCGATAACTGACCGATGGTGCCCGCGTCCGCTCCGCCACGACAGATCAAGGGGATCTGATCAAGATGGCAGCGGAGAGCGTCAAGATCGACATCGGGAGCAAAAGCTAAGAGGCGCGGTGCGTCCAGGTGGATCAGCGCATCAAGAAAGCGGCGTGTGCGGCAGAAGAGAATCACGCCGACGTTCATACATTCGCCGCGTTCCACAAGCGGGACGACGCGAATAATAGCGTAATCATAAGAGCTGAGCGCGGGCATAAAGCGCCTCCTCCACAAAAAGATGGGACGCTGCCAGGCGGTCCAGCAGGTAAGATAGATAGGCGGCGCGGCGCTCGCCCGGATCGGCAAACTGCGGATCGTCTATCAGCCAGGCGTCAGGGATAGCATCAATGATCCCCTCCAATGACTCGCGGGTCAGGCGAGCTTTCAAAACGCTATCAGCTTCGGCCAGAGAGCTTGCCACGGGCAGCAGAACATGATCTTTGATGGGCTTGAATGGCATACGACTACGCTCCATATAATTTGTGCCGATATGGTGAAAGTAGAGGGCCGACCCATGATCGATGAGCATTAATCGCTGATGCCAGAATAGCATGTTGGTGTTGCGTGGAGTCCGATCCACGTTCGTCACATAGGCGTCAAACCAGACGATAGACGACGCCAGAAATGGATCAAGCTTATGAGCATCAAGCGCATCAAAAGCAATAGCACCGGGCAGATAATCGAGGCCCAGATTAAGACCGGCGCTGCCTTTCAGCAGAGCCTGAATCTCAAAATCCGGCTCGGAACGGCCCACCACAGGATCTAGTTCGACGAAGACAATCTCGGGTACAGGTAATCCCAGCTCGCGGGCAATCTCGCCCGCCACCAGTTCAGCGATCAGTGCCTTAGGGCCTTGCCCGGCGCCCCGAAATTTGAGCACATAAAGCCCATCATCATCCGCTTCAACAATGGCGGGAAGCGAGCCTCCTTCTCTGAGGGGAGTAACGTAACGGGTTGCCATCAGTGTTCTCAACATAGTCCTATTCTAGCATAAAATGGCTTTGCTGATACATTGACATATGCATATATAGGTATTGTTGAGGGAAAGGAGTACCATTTTTCGGCACAACTGCAAACTATTTGTAATACAAAATTACCGATAGCCGTAATCTACGTTATACGTATACATAAGGTACTAACACAACAATAAGATCGTTACTGGCGGCTCACCCTATAGGGAGAGTCGCATTGTCTTTTAGAGTGATGCCTGAATTGACGGTTCAGCATAAAGGGCATTCCCTGCCGGTGGTAGTATCTTTTAGCGAACATAGCTCGCTAAAAATTTTAAGCTATTGTTGTACCTGGGATTGATTGGCTGTCGAGTTGTTCCTGTAGAGAAAGAAACTGCCATGACGAACAATGGGCCAGAAGCATCGTTGCTCTCCGAACTCAATGGTGAGCAGGTCGTACAAATCGTAGTGGGCGAGCTTGAAGAACAAGAGCGCCCAGACAGCAGCCATGCCACACAAATCACGCTCAAATCGGGCGACGCCTTCCTTGTAACGGATATCAGAGGCGATTTCCTCTCATCAAGGCAGGAGATGGGTCTGTTCTGGCATGGGACCCGCTTCCTGCGTACCTGCAATTTGTTCCTGGAAGGCCGTCCTTTGATGACGCTTTCCCATCATGTGGCCAGATTTGGCGATGCCTGCCAGATTGATTTAACCAACAGGACTTTTACTCCTGGCGACACCGTTGTCGTCGAACAGGGCGCGATCCATATTCACCGGCATCTGGAGTTACAAAAGGATCGGATGCTCCAGACGATTACCGTCACAAGCTTTCATGAGGTACCTCTTCCTTTAACATTGAATCTCAAAATAGGCGCGGATTTCCGCGATCTTTTCGAGGTACGGGGTTCGATCCGAGAGATGCGGGGCGAGCTATATGCCCCCAGGAAAGGTCCCAGCGGGCTTACGCTGGCTTATCGTGGTCTTGATGACGTAGAGCGCGAGACAGAGCTTTTATTCGAGCCAGCGCCCGTGCAGGTGTTAGACGATAGGGCCTCCTGGAAATTGCAGCTTGCACGGGGCAGGCCAGTCGAAATATGCGTCACAGTCAAAATGTGCGAATCCAATCCCCAGCAGTTCGCGGAGGATGTCGCGCTCCCTGCCCGGCATGACCTGCCTGAGCCAACCACCACCACCAACGATACCCTTTTCAACCGGCTGCTGACGCGGGGTATGCACGACCTGATGATGCTCAGCACGCTCACCTCGCATGGACACTATCCATATGCTGGCATCCCCTGGTTTTCCTGTCCTTTTGGCCGCGACGGCTTGATTACCTGCCTGGAATTTCTGCCCTGGTTCCCCGATGTTGTGCGCGGCACCCTGGCCTTTCTCGCAGCTTACCAGGGAACAAAGGTTGAGCCGTTCACCGACGAAGAGCCGGGCAAGATGTTACACGAGTTCAGGACCGGCGAGATGGCAAATCGCCGCGAAGTCCCGTTTATTCCGTATTACGGCAGCATCGACGTCACGCCGCTTTTCCTGATAACGCTAGAGGCTTACATGCGCTGGACTAATGATCTGGCCTTGCTGGAGCGGCTCTGGCCCAACGCGGAAGCTGCCGCCCGCTGGATTACTGACTACGGTGACCGGGACGGCGATACCTTCATCGAATACCACAAAGCTTCGGAGAAGGGGCTGACCAACCAGGGATGGAAAGATTCCTGGGATGCCATCTCCTGTGGCAATGGACAGATCCCCGCCTCTCCCCTGGCCCTCTGTGAAGTGCAGGGCTACGCCTTCGCCGCGTATAAGGCCATGAGCTATCTCGCCACTCGCTTGAACAGGCTGGAAGAGGCTGAACGCTGGCAGCAGACGGCAGCCGCGCTCCAGACAAATTTCTTGCGCCATTTCTGGTGGGAAGAGGAACACACTTTTTACCTGGCGCTCAATGGCTCCAAAGAACCCTGTGATATCGTGGCATCTAATGCCGGCCAATGCCTCTGGACCGGCATTGTCCCACAGGAAAAAGCCAGAGAGATGATCCCCAGACTGATGCGCGACGATATGTTTAGCGGCTGGGGCATTCGTACCCTCTCGACGCATGCAGCCCGCTACAATCCTATGAGCTACCATAACGGCTCCGTCTGGCCGCATGATAACGCCATCATCGGCGCGGGTTTCGCGCGCTTTGGCAAAAAGGCGGAAGCGGGACAGTTGCTGAGGAGTCTTTTCGAAGCCAGCCTCTACTTCGACGGTGGGCGCTTGCCGGAACTCTACTGTGGTTTCCCCCAGCGACATGGCTACGGACCAACCCGTTATCCCGTCGCCTGCTCTCCTCAAGCCTGGGCTGCGGGAGCGCCGTTTATGCTGCTAAACGAACTGCTGGGCTTTCAGCCGATGGCGGAAAAGAACTGCCTGGCGCTGCACAGGCCGACACTGCCCAACTGGCTCCAATCATTAGAAATACAGGGCATGCATATCGGTCAGGAACATGTACACCTGCGCTTCGTCCGCTCGGGCAACCGCACCAGGGTAATTCCTGGCGCGCATAACGAGGTTGAGATCAGCATTGTATAATGGGATACGAAGAGCAAATTTATCCTGGCAGAAAGAAGTAATCAATGATACCGACAGCCATGCGCACCGTACTGACCCAACAACCGCTGGGGCTCGTTTTTGACATCGATGGCACCCTGAGTCCCATTGCGCCCACTCCTGACGAGGCGCGGCTCTATCCAGGGGTGGCTGCGTTACTGGAAAAGGTCAAAGCTTATGCGCATGTCGCGATCATGACGGGGCGAGCAGTCACCGATGGGGCGCAGATAGTCAACGTTGAAGGGCTGACTTATATTGGCACGCATGGGCTGGAATGGTGCGATGGACTGCCTTCGTCGCATCCGATCCAGCTCATGCCCGAAGCCCTGCCCTATGTTGAGCCTGGCAAATACCTGCTCGACCTGGCCGAGCGGGAACTGGCTGCCGTGCCTGGCGTGATCATACAGCACAAAAACGTGGGGGGATCAATCCACTATCGCCTCTCACCAGAGCCTCAACGAGCCAGAGAGCTGATCCTTGCCGCGCTGGAGCAGCCTGCGCGCCAGGTAGGGATGCGTTTGAGCGAGGGCAAGAAAATCGTCGAGGTGCTTTCCCCTTTGACCGTTGACAAAGGGAAAGCCCTGCGCCGTTTTGTAGAGCACTTCAGGCTTGAGGGAATTTTCTTCGCCGGGGATGACCGCACCGACCTGGACGCTGTATTAGAGACAATACAACTACGGCGGGATGGGCTGGCGACCTTTTCCGTTGTCGTCCAGCATCCCGATACGCTGCCGACGCTCCTCGAACAGGCCGATAGCGTCGTACAGGGAGTCGCGGCGATGGCCGAGCTGTTAGGCGAAATTAGAGCGCAACTGGTGCAACTGCGCACGCCTTGAGCAGCCGCATCACCTCTCACATTCCAGATTATATCGCATTGGCGACAACGCTTTCGCCTAACGTTGCAGCGCCGGCGGGAGAGGAAAAAGCGCGGTCGAGCAACTCATTAATATCCATGATCTGACGCGTCAGCCAGACATTAAGATCGCTGCGCTCTACCGCCTGGCGAGCGAGAACCGCTTTGACGCGCCGCTCCTCCGGTGAGAGTGTTAAAGCTTTGTACAGGGCATGAGCGGTCTCCATCACATCGGTAGGAGAAGTCGGGATAGAGCCTTTTGCCAGTTGTTGAAATGCTCCGGCGGTGCGAGAAAGCACCAGCACGCCATTGCGCTGATTGACTACCGGCCCCTCTTTCGCGACCAGATTCATGCCGTCGATAATTGGATTAACCAGCAGCACATCATAGAACTGCATAGCGGCAAGTGCGCGTGTCCGGTCATTATCACAAAAGGCATGGATCGGCGTCCACTCAGCCGTGCCGTACTTTTTGTTAATCTCTTCAATAGAGGAGAGCACATCAGAAGTACAGCGTCTGTAGATCGGCAATGATTGGCGCGATGGCACCAGGAAGGCCAGAAACGTGATCTTGCCGTGTAGCTCAGGATATCTTTCAAGCAGATACTCGTAGGCTTGAAAGCCGCGGAGAATATTTTTCGTCGGCTCAATGCGATCCACGCGCATGATCGTATGTTCGCGCAGCAGCGGCTTAATCTTCTCCGCCTCGCGTCGTCCGGCGGCGCTATTGACAGTGCGGCGTTCTTCCGCGACCGAAATCGAGATTGGATAGGCCCGCGCATACGTACGATGGCCCTGCCACCAGACAGCGCCCTCTTCAAAGTCAACCACGGCCCCATCCAGCATCGTGCTCGCCCCCTCCAGGAAATTACGGGCGTCGCGCGGAGTCTGGAAGCCAACAATATCATTGCCCACCAGCCCGCTATAAATAGCTTGCGCGATATTGCTGGGCAGGAAGTACCAGCAACGGACATCAGGCCAGGGAATATGAATAAACTGCTGCATCACGATAGTTGGGTGCCGCTTGCGAATCATCGCGGATACCAGATAGAGGTGATAATCATGCAGCATCACCACCGGGGGCGTGGTCTCGCGCTCAATCTCAGCGTTCACCGCATCGGCAACGGCCTGATTGGCGATACAGTAGCCATTGGCCCAGGCATCTTGCAACTGCCGCGCAGAGGTCGAGTTCTGAATGGGATCATACAGGTAATGTTGTAAGAACCAGAGAATCTCATTGCTGATCTTCTCATAATGTTTGCGATAAGCTTCTTTCGAGATAGCCACGTACCGCAGTTGCATCTTTTGCCCTCGTAAAGGCGATTGCAGCAGCTCGCCATGCTGTTGGGCCTCCCGCACCGCGATCCGGTCACCTTCGGTCATGGTCATGGCAACCCAGGTAACTTCCATGCTTTTACCAGCATCAATAAGTGCCGTTACCATTCCTCCCGAGCCGCGACGAGACTTGAGTGTTTTGTCCCGGGTCAACTGATACTCGATGGGACCTCGGTTAGACGCAATGATAAGACGGCGAGCATGCATCAACTGCGGAACTTCCGGCGTCATCCGCATAGGCATGGTTTTATCCTTTCTAACAGGTGCTCACTGTTCTTGCCTCTGAACTACCTGACGGTGCGCTCCTAAAGAGTTGCGATACACGCTTACAAAAACATTTGACACGTTTTGACATAGAAACACACCGGATCACGTAAGACGAAGATACGCAAGACACCCTGTCTAATGTTACCATACGGAGGAACAGAATTACCAGAATTCTGGCTCTGGCGTTGATCTGATCATTCAGAAATAGGCACGCTGTTCCCATAGCAGGCATTCAAGTACCGAAAAGATCTACTCCTGACACGAATCGATGAGTACTTTACGACTCAAATTCGGACAAAGGGGCGATGAATTTGCTCGCGTTCATGTTGTTATCGAGGGGAATTCGTGTATTATTCGCCTCGCGCCAGCAATATTTGTAGAGATTATAATTAAGAGAGAACGGTACTATGGTACCGTTCTTATTCTCCGCCATTTGGCTATGCGTTTTAATGAATGTGGAACAAGATGAAAAGAGAAGCGACGTGGTTGTACACCGCAAAAGTGTTGTTTTGCTCCACAATTTTCTATGCTAATCTTGTAAAAGATGGCTTTTTAACAACACTTGCGCGGCAGAAAGTGCTGTTTCATTATCACCCATAACTACTGAGTCTCAGCGCAAAACTTGCAGATGCCCAGCACTCATGCTAGAATTGCCTGCAAGAACCTATGCGAAGAAATATAGATTCTGCCGGACCAGCGGCAGAGCCGAGAGGAGCGCACATTGGAAGAAACAACTGGCAGGAAGTGGCTTTGGCGTATTCTGGATTTCATTAATCCGCTACGAGACCCCAGCCTGACCGTAGCCGCTGTGCTCACATTTATTGAAGAAGCAGGGCAACACGAAACCTGGTATTGGATTATTGCAATCGCGCTCGTGAACTGGTTAGCAGTGCGAGGCATCGTCTGGTTAATTGTCAACTTTACTTTCGCCTTCACGTTTATGGTCCGCCGGGTCTGGTGGGCGATCAAACATCCTCGGCTCGCCTGGCGCATCCTGGACGCGGTTGGGCATGAGGAGATTGTGATCGGCGGCCTGCCCACGCTCTCCGAAGGCATGGTGCTGCAAGATGGCACAATGATGCATCCGATGCTTGGAGCCAGCGGCATTCATATCATCGGTGAACTGCCTGCCGGAACCGAGTTGCCCGTGTTAGGGCTTCCCGGTGGCTCGATGAACACAAACCAGCTCACAGGCACAGGATTTTTCCCCGGCGCAAACAATAACTATCCCGCTCAGTCTACGATGGCCTTCCAGCAAATGGGAAATAACTATGTCAGCCCCCAGAGCACCGACGGGCTGCCCCAGAGCTTTTCACAACGCTCTTCCGCGGAGGAAGCGCAGTTACGCCAGCAACTGGAGGCGTACGCACGCCTGATCGAGGATTGGATTCAGTTTACCGAGGAAAAATGGCGTACAATTAGCGATAGCCAGATTGGCTGGAAACCTTTGCGTGGTCGCTGGGGCAGTTGGGACGATATCTTCCAGGATGTCTATGCAGCTCAAACCTCGGACCCTCTGGCTCATGCCGCTCAGGTCTCTGGAGAAGCAACTTCCAGACGCTTTGACACTGCGCGAGATAAAGGTTCCGCTGCTTCTGCCGTTGCATGTTTTATGCGCGACATGATGACTTTGCGTAGGGGCATCGATATTGTGCAACAAGCCACTGAACAGCCTGCTGACACGCCCATGATGCGAAGGCAACCGGTATCGCAACCGCTTAATCGGTTCGCGGATACCAACAACGGTCCCCGGCTCAACGGGACCAATACTGGCACTGGCCCTCGTAACTCACTCATTCGCCGCCCCGCGCAAATATTCGTGGACGCCGACTCTGAGAAATAGGACAAATGATGTATACAGATCCCCCCAACCTTGTGTGTGCGCGCCCAGAATTGGACCAGATGGCTGAGTACATTCCGGGCGAGTCTCTGGAAGCATTCAGCGCGCGCACAGCTATCCCGACTCATGTATTGATTAAGCTCAATAGTAATGAAAGCCCTTATGGGCCAGCGCCGCAGGTGCTCCGAGCACTTGGCGATCATGGCAACTATAACAACTATCCTGATACTGACTCAAATGCTCTCCGCCAATCCCTCGCTGTGTATACCGGAGTGGATGACCGCTTGATTGTAGTAAGTCATGGTAGCAATGAACTAATTAACTTGCTCTGGCACATTTTCCTTTCTCAGGGCGACAATATCATCTGTTGCCCGCCGACCTTCTCGCTCTATACAACGATCACGGCATTCTGTGGCGCTCACGTTCTGGAAGTGCCACGCACTGAGGATTACGAGGTGGATGTCGAGCGCATCCTGAGAGCGCTCACCCCGCAGACAAAATTGATCGTGCTCTGCTCGCCCAATAATCCTACCGGCAATCCTGTGGCGGAAGAGGATGTGCTGGCCCTGCTCGAAACTGGCCGGATCGTGGTTGTTGACGAGGCGTATGTGGAGTTTTCCGATAATCCAGGCGGCTTCGCCCACCTGGTGACCGAGCATCAAAATCTGATTGTGCTGCGTACCTTTAGCAAATGGGCCGGACTGGCGGGCTTACGTATCGGCTATGGCCTTTTCCCCGAGTGGATCGTGGCCTATATGCGACGCGCTCAATGCCCCTTCGAGGTCAATGTCGCCGGACATATTGCTGCCATTGAGACGCTGAAGCAGCTTGACTACACGCTTGCTAAGGTTCAGCAGATTGTGCAGGAGCGGGAACGCCTCTTTACGATGCTCGCCTCTCACCCATTCCTGAAACCACTCCCTTCGCAAGGTAACTATATTCTCACTCATGTCAACCATCAAGATGTGTCGATGTCGCAGGTACGGGCGCAGGTTGAGGCGCATGGCATCTTGCTGCGCTACTTTAACACTCCTTACCTACGCGATTTTGTGCGCATCACGGTCGGCTTGCCTGAACATACCGATAAGCTGGCTCAGGCCCTGGCGAAGCTCACAGGTACACATAGCATAATGGAAATGAGCCATTAATGCTCTTGTGATGCGTAGGGACCCCACCCCTACGCACCTTGCCCTCTACCTTCCCCACGATGTACAATAGCCCCGCGAGGATGAATTCCTCTGTATCATAAACAATAACCAGCATAAGCATCCCATAGACAACTATGGTTTCCAGGAGGATATATTTATGGCAGAGAATATCAATGACATTACTACTATCGAAGCAGTCATGGCACGCGAGATCCTTGACTCGCGCGCCACCCCGACGATCCAGGTCGAGGCGCTACTGATGGGGGGAGCTAGAGGGATAGCCGCGGTCCCATCCGGCGCCTCTACGGGCGCTCACGAGGCGGTCGAGTTACGCGATGGCGACAAAAACCGCTACGGCGGGAAGGGCGTGCTTCGGGCCGTGAGCAATGTCAATGATAAGATCGGTGATGCGCTGGCAGGACTCGACGCTACCAATCAGGTGATGTTAGACGAAATTATGATCGAGCTGGACGGTACCCCCAACAAGGCTAATCTGGGCGCTAACGCGATCCTCGGTGTCTCTCTGGCGGTGGCAAAGGCAGCAGCCCAGGCTCAAAATCAGCCGCTCTATCGCTACCTGGGAGGCGTCTCAGCCCGCACACTACCCGTTCCGATGATGAATATTTTGAATGGGGGCAAACACGCCGACAATTCCACTGATATGCAGGAATATATGGTACTGCCGGTGGGCGCGTCTACGTTCCGCGAGGCGCTACGCATGGGCGCTGAGGTCTACCAGGGACTGAAAAAAGTGCTCCATGATAAACATCTTAACACGAACGTTGGCGATGAGGGCGGCTTTGCTCCCTCCCTCAAGTCCAATCGCGAGGCGCTGGAACTGATTGTGGCGGCTATCGAGACGGCTGGCTATAAGCCCGGCGTTGACATTTTCCTGGGGATGGACCCTGCCGCGACCGAACTCTATCACAACGGCAAGTATGAGTTGGCGCGCGAGGGCCGCACCCTGACCTCACGGGAAATGGTGGACCTGTATGAGCAGTGGATCAGCCAGTATCCTATCATCAGCATCGAAGACGGCCTGGCTGAAGACGACTGGGATGGCTGGGCTCACCTGCGCCAGCGCCTGGGTGATCGCATCCAACTGGTGGGCGACGATCTATTTGTGACCAACACAGCCCGCCTCAAACGCGGCATTGCCGAACATTCGGCCAATTCCATTTTGATTAAGCTCAATCAGATCGGTACCCTGACGGAAACGCTGGAAGCGATGGAGATGGCGAAACGCGCCGCGTTTACCGCCGTCATTTCCCATCGCTCAGGCGAAACCGAGGATACGACGATTGCCGATCTGGTGGTTGCGACCAACGCGGGCCAGATCAAGACCGGCGCGCCCGCCCGCAGCGAACGAGTCGCGAAATATAACCGCCTGCTCGTTATTGAGGATGAACTGGGCGATGAAACTGCTCGCTACGCCGGCTTCAGCGCCTTCTACAACGTACCGGCATTGCGGGCAAAGGCTTGAGCACGCTATAGTATAAGATAGCTATTTGATTGAGAATGTGTCTGATTCTGAGTGTCTTCACCCTTGCATAGCGGATCTTGCGCGGCGAAGCTGCGCAAGGAGTTGTGGAGGGGTTGTGGGAAAATGCGCTTCGCGCATTTTCCCACAACCCCTCCACAACTCGGCGAGCGTCTGCGACGTGAGCGTGCGCTCGTGCTGAGAATCAGACACACACTGAACACCTGTAATATTTGAGAGGATTTATGGCAAGTACCACATCGAACGCAGCTAAAACACAGGAACGACGCACAGCGCGCGCCATCCATTACAATATCAGTTACATTGTTCAGGGCGCGGAACATGGAACGGATGGAGCCATCGTTCTCCTGCACGATATTCCCGCTGGCGCCTTCGCGTGGGAAGGGGTCATGCCGCAACTTACCGACTTGAAGCGAGCGGTTTACGCTATCGATATGCTCGGCTATGGCCTCTCCGATCATCCCTGGCCCGCGGATACCTCTGTCTGGGGTCATGCCGACGTGATGGCCTTTCTGCTGAAGAAACTCAATCTCACCAATGTTATTCTGGTCGGGATTGGCCTCGGTGGAGGAGTGGCGCAGGTGCTGGCAACGCGGCTCTATCGCGAAAGAACGGCGGCACTCGTGCTGATTAACAGCATCTGTTACCTGCATTCGTTCGCGGACAACTGGCCTCTGCCGGATATGAAGAAGCGCCAGGAGTTCGACGCCCCTCAACACACAAAACTTGAGGATATGATCAATGATCTAAAGGCGGCACTGCCCAACGGCGTAGAACATACGCAGCAGCTCACGAACGTCAGCAATCAATATATTGATCCCTGGAACAGCGAGCTGGGCAAAGAGGTACTTTTCCAGCATATTCGCCTGCTGATCCCCTACTACACCAATGCGGTCTCGACCGATCTGCAACTGGTGGACAAACCAACGCTACTGATCTGGGGCGAAAAAGACCAGCAGATGCCACCAGAGTACGGGCAGCGCCTCCATCATGAGATCGCAGGCTCGCAACTGGTGACCGTTCCCAACGCGGGCCATATGCTGTTGATCGATGCCCCCGATGCTGTGGCAAAGGCAATTGCCGATTTCGTCAAAGAGCAGTAACATAACAAGGACTGGTCAGCAATGCCGACCAGTCCACATGCTTCCGCTACGAGACCATCAACCTACGAGACTTTCTTCTTGCGTCCGCCCTGCCCCATTGATGCAGCCTCCGGCTTGACCGGGACGGGGATGGGCTGATCTTGATGTTCGCGCTGATACTGGTCCAGGCGACGATTATACTCCTCGACGGTAAGAATATACGAGTTATACATACGTTCAAGCACCTGCACGGAAGCCCCTTTCTGTTCCGCCATCGCCAGATCCCGCCACTTTTGCTGCATGCGCTTTTCCGCGTGTTCAAGCTCTTTGGGTGTCATAATTTCCTTTCTCAGGGCATTTCCTCTTGATATCTGAGAATTTGATGTGTATACTTCACCCCTAAAGAGTCGGTGGAGTCACTGTTCATTCTCGACCCGCTTGAGGATACTGAAATTTTCAGGAAGCCTTGCTGCTCTGTTTCATGGCCCTGTACTCGGCAGTGAGCTGGTTAATCAGCTTTTTGGCTGCCAGGTAGCTAATGGCGGTGACATTCTCCGGCTCGGACTTACTCAGGTACTCGCACAGTTTACGGATGCTCGACAATTGCTGCTCGGTTACTAATGCGTCTGCATCCTCCGTGGCGGCGCTCTTCGCGCCATTATTTGAACCATTGGCAGCGCCATTCATGTTGCCGTTCTGGTAGCTGGCGCCAGGAGACGCTGCAGGCTGGCGATCAACCGGACTATCGACGATACGATGCTCTTCCGAAAGCTCGGGGGCGAACTGCGTGCCATAGCCTAACGCGGCCAGGGCGCGCCCGATGGCGCCAGTCTCCGCCTTCTCAATAAAGTCAGGGAAGCTCGCGGCCTTCTCCGACTTGGTGCCGGTCGCCACGCCACCCTTGCCATCCTTGACGATGGCTTTAAAGAGGACAAAACCGTTGGCCTGCTTCACCACTTTCTCGCTACGCCGCTTTTCGTTATTCCAGACAAAGGTCTCTTCCTCCGTGGCGCGATCAAGATCGAGATGGAGCATCTCGGTTTCTATGGTCCCGTGGGGACACTGCTCCCTAAACCAGACGAGGCGCCATTGCACAGGCAGATAGTCTTTGGCGCCGTCCCTGCTCTTCAACTGAATCACATGATCGTTCGGATTAAAGGTACGGGTACGCGGCTGTTCTTCACGACCCTGCTCCTTGCCCTGGTCACTCATTGTGTGCTCCTTCTTGAAAATTTGTTCTAATATTATATGACAGCAATGATATTCTGTCAAGTAAACTACTCTGAGTTCGCGCTCAAACGCTGGCAGGTACACAGGAATATTCTTTTTGGGACGGTTGGAGGTGGTAATCAGAATAGAACAGGTCGTTGTTGGCGAAATATGTCTAGCATACTCTGACCTTGTACATCATCCCTTTGGAGGTTTTTCCCAAGAACGGCAAGTTTTCCTTGACAGGAGGGCGTATGCTGATGGTGAAGAGCGCGAGTACGACAGCATACATAGATAGCTGAATACCATATGCGCCTGCTAAAGATGGAAGAAACGTAACCATATGGGAGAATGACTTCAGCAAGGAGGTTGGTCACACCAGAGAAAGGTAGAGAAGGCGATGAGAAGAACGCTTGTATATCTCCTTCTGGTCATCAGTTTAACGTGCTGGGGAATAGGAGGCGATGTTACAATGAGCCTCTTCAATACTCATACTGTCAGCTGGTTCATGCCACGATTTCCAGTCATCGCCTCCATGAGAGGGACAACCTTCACCGTCCTTCCCCATCCTCCGGCAGAGCGTCTCATTCCCCGTAGTGCTTCTCGCGTAATTGCTCTGACATTTGACGATGGGCCCAGTCCAGTATTTACTCCACAGGTCCTTCATGTGCTCAGGCAGTACAGAATAAGAGCCACGTTTTTCTGTATTGGCCAACAAGTACAGCGTTATCCGTATCTTTTGCAACAAATGTATCAGGCTGGAGAGGTGATCGGCAACCATACCTGGAGCCATCCAAATCTGACAGAGCTGCCTTCTGCTGCAATACAACAGCAACTCCGTTCCACATCCCTTATCATTCAACGGACCATAGGAGTGTCGCCAAAGATCTTTCGACCGCCCTATGGGGCAACGAATGCAAGAGTGCAAGGGATCGCGGCGCAATTGGGGCTACAGCAAATCATGTGGACGATAGATACGCGTGATTGGCAACAGCCCGGAGTGAGAGCCATTGTTAACGCGGTCCTCACCAACGCGAGGAATGGCAGTATTGTCCTCATGCATGATGGAGGAGGTAACCGATCACAGACGGTGCAGGCGTTGCCTCAAATCATTATCGGGCTCCAGCAGCGCGGCTTCACCTATGTTGTTGTATAGCAACGACTGCAAGCGTATGCAGAGCCAAAATGCACAAAGAACACGCTCATCTTCATCTCCTTCTTTCTGAGGGAGATGAAAGATGGTATATTGACACTCTGATGACATTTGATCTACAAAAGATGAAGAAAGGATTGATAAATGCCCTCAAGTAACGCGACACCACAGCGGCTCTACCTGATGCAGCTAGCCACCTCTACCTTCCCAACGACCCCGCCGACGCCGGCATCGATGGGATGCTACCTTGTGCAGATGAGCGACGGGCAAAATATTCTTATCGATAGTGGGCTGCCCGCTGATCACACACCACCGCCAGAGGCGCCGCCCTCTGAGAATGAAAAAAACGTACTTGAGCATCTTGCCGAACTCGGCTTGAGTCCTGATGATATCAATATGCTCATCTGCACCCATTTCGACGTGGATCATGCAGGTTATCATGATGCCTTTCGCAAAGCAGAATTTATCGTCCAGCGCGAACATTACGAAGTAGCGCGCGGTGGACATCCACGTTTTGCGGGCGCACGCGTACATTGGGATCACCCAGAGCTGCGCTACCGACTGATCGATGGAGATACTGAAATCCTGCCCGGTCTGACATTAATCGAGACCAGCGGACATGCGCCCGGGCATCAATCGGTCCTGGTACGCCTGCCCCAGACGGGTCCGGTGCTACTGACAATCGACGCCGTCGCCATGCAGAGGCTCTTCACTCCTGAGCGCAAGGCATGGCCGATTGAGGACGAAGAACAATTGCGGGCTAGCACCCGTAAACTGCAAGATCTGGTTGAGCGCGAGCATGTAGCGCTGGTCGTCTTTGGTCATGACGGTCTCCAGTGGCAAACGCTCAAGAAAGCGCCAGCGTATTATGAGTAACGGGCTGATCAGCACCTGCTTCAGGAAAGCGTGCAAGAAAACCTACATCTAAACGTTGCGAGAACATTTTTAGGGTACAATAGAATAGGCTGTGAGCTTTTTTGATCACACCATCTGGAGCAGGTAAGCTATCAAGCCATCGATAATAAAGATGGTTTTGTGTACGCAAAAGGAGACGAACATGGCTGAAGCCGTCATTGTCGCTGCCGCGCGCAGCCCTATTGGGCGAGCCTCTAAGGGATCGCTGATCGAATGCCGACCCGATAACCTCGCCGCCACCGTCGTAAAAGCGGTACTGGCGAAGGTGCCCCAGCTCGACCCCGACTCAGTTCAGGATTTACTGCTTGGTTGTGGCGAGCCTGCGGGCGAGTCAGGGTTTAATATGGCCCGTGTGGTAGCTCTCCTTGCGGGCATGCCAGAAGTACCGGGAGTCACCGTCAACCGCTATTGCTCTTCGTCCCTGCAAACCATCCGTATGGCCTTCCATGCCATCAAAGCGGGCGAGGGCGACGTATTTGTGGCGGCTGGCGTCGAGACCGTGAGCCGCTTTTCCTCTGGCTTCGCCGATAGCGGCCCTCACAATCCAATCTTTGCCGAGGCTGAGGAGCGGACTTTCCAGCAGGCGCAGGGCGCGACCTCGTGGGAACCGCCTGCCGGCCTGCCCAATGTTCACATTGCTATGGGCCAGACCGCCGAGAACGTGCGCCTTCTCGAAAATATCAGTCGTCTTGAAATGGACGAGTTTGCCTGCCTCTCACAGCAACGAGCAGTTGCATCACGAGATAACGGCTTCTTTGATCGGGAGATCGTGCCAATCACCACTCCAGGCGGCGCGGTCGTGAGCAAAGACGACGGTCCCCGTCCCGGCACCACTGTCGAGGTGCTGGCAACCTTAAAGCCGGTTTTCCGTCCCAACGGCGAGATCACTGCTGGCAACTCCTGTCCACTCAACGATGGCGCTGCCGCCGTAGTAGTGATGAGCGATAGCAAAGCGCGCGAACTGGGCATCACCCCTCTGGCGCGTATTGTCGCCAGCGGCGTCTCAGCTCTCAACCCGGAGATCATGGGCCTGGGTCCAATCGAGGCCAGCCGTCAGGCGCTCAAACGGGCAGGCATGACCATCAACGACATCGACCTGGTCGAGATCAACGAAGCCTTCGCCGCCCAGGTCATCCCATCGGCCCGGCATCTTGGCATCCCCTGGGACAAACTCAACGTCAACGGTGGCGCGATTGCGCTCGGCCACCCCTACGGCATGACCGGCGCGCGCATCATGACCACCCTGATCAACGGCCTGCGAACCGCTGATAAGACCTTCGGCCTCGAAACCATGTGCGTCGGAGGCGGCCAGGGCATGGCGATGATTATCGAGCGGCTGAGTTAAGAAGCAAAGTGCCAGCACCAAATTAATACGGATGAAGTTCTGACAAGCAGAGCAGTTCTGGCTGCTCTGCTTCGATTTTAGAGTTCAGCACAACACAACTTTTCTTACCTTGTTCGCTGTAATGGCCCTATTAGCAATTGTGCTTCGAAAATTAGCGAGAAAGCAGTTTAATACTTCATTCTCCTTTCGTTTATATAATAGTGCCTGCTGTCTTCCCTTAAATTTAGCGGTTTTATATAACAGAACAAGGCATTATTATCTTGAGACGGAGGAATGGGTATTAACATATGAAAAAGATCGTTGAACGTTTTGTAAACGATATCAAGCTCGGAGAGAATATTGACGTTTACATAACTTTATCTCTTTCTCTGGTACTGGCTATACTTGGGACAATAGGAGTGGTTCAAGTTTCTATTCTGTCTGCAGGGATACTTGCTACTCTGAGCACTCATGCTTATAGCATGCTCGCGACACGGCGCACACTCATTGATTTTTCCGAAAATTTTGCCTCCCTACGCTCTGCAGAAAATATCCCTTTCAAATCTCGGAAGGGTTATAAGCCCTTTCGAGATTTAATAGCAGATACCAGCACTCTTTGGCTATTTGGTCCAAGCCTTATTAACGTGTGGCCGCCTCACCAGGATTTACTCCTTAAAAAGGTCCGCAGCGGTGGTGAGTTACGAATAATGGTTTTTAATCCTATGAGTGCTCGTCTTCCGATACTGGCAGAACAGGTTGGAAGAAGTCCAGAGAGGCTGAAAATAGATATCATCAAAACACTAGAAGAGTGCAAAGCGTTTATTTGTGAAGGATTCGGCTCAGGTCGTTTTGAAGTGCGTTTGACAGAAATGCTTCCTGGTTACAACATGGTTATCTGTGATCCTACTCAATCGAAGGGATGTATGACTGTCGAATTCTTCGGTTATCGCTCACCTTTAAATGATCGACCACACATTGAACTTAGCGCATCGAGAAATCGAGAGTGGTTTGACCATTACCTCAATGAATATGATGAGCTGTGGAAATCCGCTATTCCCTATGATACAAACTCAATTTAGCAGGCATCCAAATCTTAGGCTCGCGCACAATCTAAAGAGTTAACTTTTGGGTAGGGAGTAATCTCATGCGAGGGAAATAGCTCCAACGTGTATACTAAAGGGCGTAAACTGTACTGAAAGGAAAAAGATATGTTTCCACTAACAATTCCTGCCAGTGAGGGAGCGCCCACGCTTGTTATTCATGCCAATCTTCTACATAACCTCTATCACTATTTGAGCAAACAGGCGCGGCTCGATCTCTCAGAGTTGCAACCAGAGACCGCTGAGGCCGCTTTCCTTCTATTTCAGGCCCATAATCCACGGGGACCGCGAGGAACATGGGGCGTCTGGGAAGAAGCTCTCACCAACCCTCAAACAACGCAGCAAGCTGATACAGCATTGAGGACGGCTATGACTCAGACGGTGGAACAGATTGAAGCGGCCCTCGCGCAGGCAGAACCCTTTTTTCGTGAAACGCTCTGGCCGTAGCGAGCTACACAGCTTGCGGAGGCTGCCTCCACGATCCAAAAAGATCTGGCTCCCCATTTCGCAGTGATGGCCCGCCGACAGGCAGAGCTATTGGAATTGAGCTGGCCGGAGCAGATCAATGCGTTTCTCGTTACTGATTGTTACGATCCGCGGGGAGCTTACAGCCATCCCTTAACGGTGGATATCAGCCACAACGTCGGCTCTACGCTCTGCGAGACGCTATTACACGAAGCAACGCATGTTGCCGATGTTCACACTTCGCAACTGGGGCAGCGCTCCCTCAAAAACAACGTCATGGAGCATTTACGCGGAACGGAGCTCCGTCTTTCAACAACAAAAGCCTGGAACGTCTGGCACGCTACCATCTTTGCCTCCAGCGCGTATCAGGTACGTACACATATTGACCCTGACCATATTGATTATGCCCTTCCTCGCAACCTCTATGCTCACTTCGGGGTTCCTGGCCTGCCAACACTATGGGAACGGTTTGCCACTCAGGAAATTGACGAGCAGGAGTTCCTGGCAGGAATTGTGTATGATCTCACGTCGGGACTTCGAGCCAGGACGAAACAGTCCTGACTTTGCTTGATGAAACTGATTTTAAAGCACCTGGAGGCTCTCTTGTAGCATCATCCAGGTACTTTTTGTGTCCTTGCTCAACGTCCCTGTAGTGGTAGCCGCGTATCAACCATAACGACGAGCTGCTTAAAAGCATCCAAGATGCGACTCTCAAGAGATGCCATATCCTCCTTGATACGACCCTCAAGAGATGC
>Ga0070741_10002683_pt1 | contig 46658 bp, 42 predicted proteins | sample Coa_R1_4_FD_66440 | JGI IMG/M metagenome (GOLD analysis project Ga0070741, IMG submission 66440) | Surface soil microbial communities from Centralia Pennsylvania, which are recovering from an underground coalmine fire - Coalmine... | ecosystem: Environmental > Terrestrial > Soil > Unclassified ... | reverse complement strand
TGCGTGCGGCGGCGCAACTGACCCGTGAAGTCGTGTGATGGGGCCATTAGTCATGTCCAATTCAACCATAATTTTGCGGCTTGCAGCCGTAATCCCGGTGGTGGTAAGAAAACCTTAAGTATATCTAGGGGGTGGCACAACTGACTCTCGGAAGTCGCGTTTTTGGAGGTCTCGGTCATGAGCCGACTAGCCAAACGGCTACGGCTTACAGCGGTAATCCCGCTGTCGTTGTGTATCGATGCGCTTTTCGCCAACACGGCGAGTGCTCACGTGAAGTGGTTTTGCGCCTTTGACGTGGCCGGACAGCCTGTCGGATTGGACAACGTTCTCTGCCCCGATTTTGAGACGCTGACGGGACTTTCGATCGTCGCCCTGATGCTCGGGTGCCTCGTGGAAGGCACCGCGGTCGGCACCGCCATGGTGGACGCTCTCAATCAGGCAACGCGCCTGATCCGCGAAAACCTCGAGCTGATCGCCCGTGCGGCCTGCGCATTTTTCTTCATTGCCGTCTGGGGCATGGGCGGCGTCCTGCTGACGCCGGAGCTGAAGACCGATTCGACGCTGATCGGCGCGCTCCAACTCGGCATCGCCGCGGGCATGCTGTCGCGTCGGACCATGCCGCTATCGGCCCTCGGCATCGCCACTCTCTACGCGGTGGCAATCTGGAACTATGGGATCTTTCATCTCGCCGACTATCCGGTGTTTCTCGGCTTTGCCGCTTTTCTCGCGCTGATCGGCCTGCAGAAGAACCTGTTCGGCATGCGGCCGATCGACGTGCTGCGCTGGGCCGCCGGCATCACGCTGATGTGGGCCTCGATCGAGAAATGGGCTTATCCGGAATGGTCGTATCCGCTCTTCGTGGTGCACCCGACCATGTCGCTCGGCTTCTCGCCCGAATTCTATATGCGCGCGGCGGGGGCGGTGGAGTTTGCCCTGGCGTTTTCCCTGGTGTGGACGCCGTTGGTGCGCCGCATCGGGGCAATCATGCTGGCAGCGATGTTCATCAGCGCCGTTTTCCCGTTCGGCAAGGTCGATCTCATCGGGCACTCGTTGATCATCGTCGCGCTGTTCGGGATCGTCGCCGATGATGGCGGCAAGCAGGCGCGGTTGCGCCATTCCTGGCTGGTGCCGTTTGCCTATGCGTCGTCCCTGACCGTGTTCTTGGCCGCCTACTACCTGGGCCACAAGGTGCTGTTTGGTACAGCGGTGCTTTAAGAGAGCGGCCGATCAGCGGACGTGCACCACGAGCAACATCTTGGGGTGGATGGCGCACAGCACGTTGAAATCGCCAGTTGCCGGAAAAGTAACGGGCGTGATGCTGCCGGGCTTCTGATCGCCTGAATCGAAGCTGAAAGCCGCGGAATCGACGTAGGCATGATGCAGCAGATCGCCGTCGTCGTTGACGATGCGGATGGTGTCGCCGCGATTGATCGAGATTTCGGTGGGGTGAAATTCGCGGCCCTTTTGCGAGACGGTGTTCTGCGGCAGGGCCAGCACCATCCAGGAGCCGAGCGACGTCAAGGCACCGGCCATGAAGGCCAGTGTCATGAGGCGGCGCGCGCGTAGAAGCTCGTTTCTCAAACCCATGGTTGCCCTTCAGCCCGACGCCGTCGCGATCCGGGAGCAGCATGGCGCCGCATGTGCAGCCTGAACCTGCGCGGTTAAGGCGCCGTTAAGGAAGCTCCGAAGATTGCGCCGGCGCTCGACGGCCTTTAACGCCCGCCGTGTAAGGCTGCGCGTTATGGCAAGTCACAGTTTAGAACATACCAGCCGAGGTGACCGGTTGGCCGGTTGTATCGAGGGTCTGTCGGCGTCCTGCCGCCGCGGCGTTGCACGCATGTTATCGCTGCCGAGGACGATTCGCGGCCGTATTCTGATCGCGTTCCTGGTCATGAGCATCATTACGGCGGCGTTGGGCGCTTATGCGACCCTCGGCGTCCGCAATGCCGGTGTGCTCGTCAACAAGACCTTCGATGAATCGTTGATGTCGATCAACTATGCGCGCGCGGCGGCGACGGATTTTGCCGCGATGCGTGCGGCATTCGCGCGGCGCTGGATCGCCGTCGATGCCCCGACGCGGGCCAAGCTCGACCAAGAAATCGACACCCTGAACAAGTCGCTCCTCCAGGATATTGCCATCGCCGAGCAGCGCGCCCAATCGGCGCGCGCCACGCGGGCCGCCGAAAACGTCAAACACGCGACTGCCGAGTGGAATGTCGTGCGCGAGCAGCTGCTCGACGGCACGCAATCGGAAGTGAATTGGGAGACGCTTGATCGCTATGCGGCGAAGGTCGACGAGCAGGTCGATCTTTTGGTGAACTACACCGCCGGCGACGGCTTCTTGTACCGCGAGAGCGCCCGGTCGGAGGTGGCCCGCAGCATCAGCCTCAGCATCGGGGGCATCGGTCTGGCCCTGGTGCTCTCCGGCCTGGTGGCGTGGGCCTTGGCGCGCCGCATCGTCAAGCCGGTCGCGGTCGCCTCAAATGTCGCCGAGCTGATCGCCGCTGGCAAACTCGACGTCGCCGTTCCGGTCGGCGGCCCCGAAGAGCTTCGCGCGTTGCTCACCGCGATGGGCACGATGCGCGACAACATCAAGGCGATGATGGAGCGCGAAGTGGCGCAGCGCCGCTCCGCGCAGGCCCGGCTTGCCGATGCGCTCGAGAGCTCCCAAGAGGGCGTCGTCGTCGTCGACGCCAATGACGTCATCGCACTCGCCAACGCCCAGGCGGCCGATCTGTTTGGCGTCGCGCCGGACCTGCTCAAGCCCGGCACGCCGCTGGCACAACTGCATCCGACGCTGCAACAGAGTGTCGACACCGGCCAACTTTTGATGCGGCGTGACGGCGACCTGCACGCCACCAGCGAAGCCCTGATGGCGAACGGCCGTTGGCTGCGCATCAGCCGTAGCCCGACGCGGGACCAGGGCTTCATCATTCTGTACAGCGACATCAGCCGTCTGAAGGCTCAGGAGCGCAGCCTGCTCGAACGCAAGACGCAGCTCGATCTGGCGCTCAACAACATGACGCATGGTCTGTGCATGTTCGATGCCCAGCGCAACCTGATCATTTGCAATCAGCGCTATGCCGGCATGTACGCGGTGCCCGCGGAGCTGACCAAGCCCGGTACGCCGCTCGACAGCATTCTGCAGTATCTGGTGGACAAACATACGTTCGCCGAAAGTCCCGAAGAGTCGTTCGCGGCGATCAACTCCAATCCGCCGGGCGGCTCGTTCCGGGTGGTGCGGCCGTTCAGCGACGGCCGGCTGATCTCGATCTCGCATGAAAGCACCGCCGACGGCGGCTGGGTCGCCATCCACGAGGACATCACCGAGCGGCAGCGCGCCGAAGCGCACATTGCCTATCTGGCGCGCCACGACCACCTGACCGATCTGCCGAACCGCGTGTTCTTCCGCGAGGAATTGGACGAGTGCGTGCGCCGGCTGCGCAAGGGCGAGAAGTTCGCGATCCTCTGCCTCGATCTCGATCGCTTCAAAAGCGTCAACGATTCGCTCGGCCATTCGATCGGCGACAAGCTGCTCGGCGCGGTCGCCGGCAGGCTCGCCGGCTGCGTCGAGCAGCAGGATTTCGTGGCCCGGCTTGGCGGCGACGAGTTCGCCGTGATTCAGTCGAACGTGGCACGGCCCGAAGAGAGCGGGGCTTTGGCCGGCCGCATCATCGAGCGGCTCGCCGCGCCCTATGAAATCGAGGGCCAGCAGCTCAACGTCGGCGTCAGCATCGGCATCGCCATCGCCCCGGCCGACGGCAAGGACGCCGACCATCTGCTCAAGAACGCCGATCTGGCGATGTACCGCGTCAAGGCGGACGGCCGCGGCTCCTATTGTTTCTTCGAGCCGGAAATGGACGCGCGCATTCAGGCGCGCCGCGCGCTGGAGACCGAGCTGCGCAATGCGCTCAACGACGGACAGCTGCAGCTGTTCTATCAGCCGGTCGTCAATGCGGCGTCCGGCCGGGTGCAGTGCTTCGAGGCGCTGCTGCGCTGGTTCCACCCGCGGCTTGGCGCCGTACCGCCGAGCGAATTCGTGCCGTTGGCCGAGGAATCCGGCCTGATCGGTCCGCTCGGCCAATGGGTGCTGCGCTCGGCCTGCGCCGAGGCCGCCAAATGGCCGGCGCAATTCCGCATCGCCGTCAACCTGTCGCCGATTCAGTTCAAGAATTCGAATCTCGTCAACGTCATGGTCGGCGCGCTGGCGGCCTCGGGCCTGCCGGCATCGCGGCTCGAACTGGAGATCACCGAGTCGCTGCTGCTCGAATCCGATCCGAAAAATATCGCCGTGCTGCATGAGCTGCGCGCGCTCGGCGTCCACATCGTGATGGACGATTTCGGCACCGGCTTCTCGTCGCTGAATTATCTGCGCAGCTTCCCGTTCGACAAGATCAAGATCGACAGGTCGTTCGTCAACGACATCGCCAAGGGCGGCGAGTCGATGGCGATCGTCAAGGCGATCATCGACCTGGCGCGGGCGCTCGACATCGCGGTGGTGGCCGAGGGCGTCGAGACCGAAGACCAGCTCAAGCGCTTGGTTGCCGAGGGCTGCAACGAGGTGCAGGGCTACTATTTCAGCAAACCGGCGCCGATCGACAAGTTCGAAAAGATTTTGTTCGAGCACGACGGCCGGATTGTGCTGGCGGCGTAGCAACAGCCGATCAGAGACGATCAGAGAAAGCCGTCGATCGCAACGTGGCCGTTGCGATCGATGGCGTGGAGCGACCAAGGTCAATCGGCTCGTGCGCTTACCCCGCCTCAGCCGCGCCCCGCCTCCGCCTGCAGCATCTTGCCGAGAATCCGTTTGTAACGCACCGGGCCGACGTCGACGGCGAGGATCATCGGGTCGAGCGGCATGGGCGCTGACTCGATGACGCGCTGCTGCGCCTCGATCACCGGTGCGTCCTGCTCGGCGAAGGCGAAGCGGCGCATCTTGGCGATCTTGCCCTGCAGTTCGCGGTTCAGCGTGTCATCGGTCGTCATCACGCCGAAGCGCACCGCGGTGAAGTGATAGAGCGTCGAGCGCTCATTCTCGGGCGTCAGCATGTGGATGGCGGTGTAGCCGGTACCGCTCTCGGGCGCCCCGCCCATCTTGCAGATGCCGGTGACGAGGCGAAGCGTCGACGGCGCCATCCAGCGCATCTTGGTGAACTTGTCGACGCGCGGCGGATGGTTCGGCCAGAACTGCGCGAACATGCCGGGCGGCGCCGAATTGGTGGCATGGCGGCCGACCACCACGTCGTCGCCATCCTGTTCGACGGTGATCTCCGACTCCACGGTGTCGGCATTGCCCAGGATGCCTTCGTGCAGATACGAGGTGTGGCTGAGATCGAGCAGGTTGTCGATGACGAGCTGATAATTGGCGCGGATGGTGATGCTGTCGCGCTTGGTGGTGTGCATCTCCGGCACGTTGTCGAGCACGGCGAAGTCCGGCACCTTGGTTTCATCGGCCGGCTCGGCGCCCATCCAGAGCCACACCGCCTTGTGTCTTTCGAGCACCGGATAGCTCTTCACCCGCGCCCGCGGCGGAATGTTCTTGGTGCCGTGCGGGTTGCGCACGCAGGCGCCGCTGCCGTCGAATTCAAGGCCGTGATAGGGACACTGGATGCGGTCGCCGCCGACCACCTTGCCCATGGAGAGCGGCGCGAAACGGTGCGGGCAGCGGTCCTCGACGGCCGCGACCGAGCCGTCGGCGCGGCGATAGAGCGCGATCGGCTCGTCCATGACGGTGCGGGCAATGACTTGGCCGTCGCCGATATCGTCCGACCACGCCGCCACGTACCACGCGTTGCGCAGGTAAGGCCCGCTGATCAATTCCTGATGCGGCTTGCCATTGGCTTTTTCGAACTGCTGCGGCTGCATTGTCATCTCTTCGCCTGATGTGCGGGACCGTTTGCTGCCGTTGCCATGGCGGCGCTGCCGTCACTCGAGCTTGATCTTAGCGAACTTGATGACCTTGGCCCATTTTTCCGTGGCTTCAACGATCAGCTTGCCGAACTCGGCCGGTGTCATCGCCTGGGGATCGATGCCCAGCCCAATCATGCGCTCGCGCATGGTGGGATCGGCGATCACGGTGTTGATATTCGTGTTGAGCTTGCCGACGATGTCCGCTGGCGTATTGCGCGGCGCCCCGACGCCGAGCCAGCCGCTGCCGTCATAGCCCGGCACAAAGTCGCCGAGCGGCGGGATATCCGGCACCGCTTCCATCCGCTTGGCGCTGGTCACCGCCAGCCCGCGCAGCTTGCCGGAACGCAAATAGCCGACCGCCGGCGCAACCGCGACGAACGACATCTGCACTTGCCCGGCCAACAGATCCGGCATGAAATTGGCACGATACGGCACCTGGACCAGATCGATGTCGGCGAGCATCTTGAACAATTCGCCGGCGAGATGCGGCGCGGTGCCGATGCCGGCCGTGGCCACGTTGATCTTGCCCGGATTGGCCTTGGCGTAGGCGATGAACTCGGCGGCGGTCTTGGCCGGAAACGACGGCGGCACCGCCAGCACGAAAGGCGTGTAGCCGATGAAAGCCACCGGCGCGATGTCGCGCACGAAGCTGAACGAAAGCTTCGGATAGAGCGAGGCGTTGACGGCATTGCCCGAAATGGCCGCCAACAGCGTGTAGCCGTCCGGCGCCGCCCGCACCACGTACTCGGCGCCGATATTGCCGCCGGCCCCCGGCCGGTTCTCGACCACGACGGACTGGCCGAGCCGCTGCCCCAGTGGCGGCGCGATCAGCCGCGCCGCCACGTCGGGCGCAAGGCCGGCCGGCAGGTCGACGATCATCTGTATCGTGCGCGTCGGATAGGTCTCCGCGCGCACCGCCCGCGGCAGGGCCGACAAGGCCGCGGCGCCGGCCAGATGCAAAAAGCTTCGACGGGGATAGTGCATCGCGGTCTCCTTCGCTGCGTGGCCTGACATTATCATTGATCGCCACCCGCGGCGCCCGTATCCTGCGGCAAAATTACCCGGAGGACTGCAAAATGACGAACGGCAGAGTGACCGGCGTGCGCAGTATCGAGCTCGGCGTGCGCAATCTGCAGCAATCTGCGGAGTTCTACACCAAGGCCTGGGCGCTCGAAGAGGTCTGCGCCGACCGCGACGGCATTCATCTGCGCGCCACGGGCGGCGATCACCATGTGCTCACCATCCGCGAACGGCCGAAGCCGACCCTGCTCGGCGTGCACTTCGCCGCGCCCGACCGCGCCGCGGTCGATGCGCTCTGCGCCAAGGCGAAATCCTACGGCGTGACGGTGCTCAGCGAGCCGGCGCCGTTGCCGGCCGTCGCCGGCGGCGGCTACGGCTTCCGCTCCGAGACGACCGAGGGCCTGCCGATGAGCATCTCATCGGATACCGCGCAGCACCCCGACGTCGCGCTCGACCGCTCGCGGCCGAGCAAGATCAGCCACGTCGTGCTCAACAGCGGCGATGCGGCCAAGCAGATGTCGTTCTTCATCGACGTGCTCGGCTTTCGGCACTCCGACAGCACGCACATGATGGACTTTATGCGCTGCTCGCGCGACCACCACAGCGTCGCGCTGGTCCGCGCCAACGGCCCCTCGCTCAACCACGTCGCCTATGAAGTCCCCAATATGGACGGCCTGATGCGCGGCAGCGGCCGGGTCAAGCGCAACGGCTTTGACGTCGAGTGGGGCGTCGGCCGTCACGGTCCGGGCAACAACGTCTTCACCTATTTCATCGAGCCGGACGGTTTCGTCGCCGAATACACCACCGAGCTCGATCAGATCGACGAAGCCACCCATGTGCCTCAGGACGCCGCGTATTGGCAGAAGATGGTGCCGACCCGCGGCGACCGCTGGGGCATGGCCGGCCCGCCGTCGAACCGCATGCAGTTCGCCATGTCGGGCGGCTTCTATCTCGGCGAACAGCCGCCGGAAGGCGTGCGCTGCGAGGACATCATCGCGCGGAAGCGCGGCTGATCCGCAAAGAGCGCTTCTGAGCGCGATGCCGATCTGTCGAGCGGTTCACAATGCACTCGCCTCCGCGACAGCGGGCGCCGGGTTCTTTGCACTCGTATTGCGGCTCGCGGAACGCCGAAGCTGCTTGGGCGGTTCGGTATGACCATCGACTCGCGTGCGGAACGAGAATTGCGGAGCAAGCGCGGCTACCAGATCAAAAGATAGAGCACGACGCATTCGCCGCCCGCGACCGTTCCTAAACAGTCGATGGTAACGGTCGTCGCGGCGGGATGTCCCAAAATCTGAGCGCCTGCCGCGCCTGCCCGCGATGGGATCATGACCTTGGACGGCTTTCCGACCCCGGCCATTTGGACCTGAATCGAGCAGATGCCCAGATTGACGAATATTCCGACGATGGGTGTTGGCTTGGGCCACATCCAGATGAGGTTCTGCGTCCCGCAGGTAGTGCGCAGCACATCGAGTACGATGGATGTCTTGCCGACGCGTAGCACGCCGCCTGGCGGTGCTTTACCCCTCTCGCGGGGCGATACCTTGCGTTTTGCTGCTGGTCTGGGTTTTCGTGCCATGAGAGGTCCCTCCCGTTATGGAGATTCGGTCACGCCATTTCCTCGATTCTCTGCGGAGCGACATGCAAAGTGACAGGCTGTGCGCCCGGCACTTGAACTCACGTCCGTCATTTTTTCTTTGGTAGACATTCCAGATCCTTATAGCTGCCGGGCTTCACTCTCGCCTTGGTCGGTCCGGTCTTCACCGAAAGACCGAGCTTGTAGCTGCAGAACGTATCGGGATCTTTCGTGATGCTGCCGCTGATCGTCACGGTGTAGTACGTCTGAAGGATGTATTCGATTGCGCGTTGCCCTGACTCGCATGTGGGATCGTCGCGGAACTGCCCCTTTATCGGCTGCTCCTTCAGTACGACCTCGGTCGTGAAGGTTTCGAACGGGATGTCAGGATGCGTTTCTTGCCGCAGCCACTGCACATACTGCCAGGCAGCATCTGCCAGATGAAACGACGTCGCCGAATTTATTGCGTCACCCTTGATCGGAAACCTACCCTTCTTGACCGGGCGTAATTGTGGTTGATTGCTCATGTCATGCCCCTCCATGAATGCTGCACTCGATGCCAGTGGTCTAACGCGGCAGGACGATTAAGCCGGTGAACGCAGGGGTCCAGTAGAAACACACGCCGACGTTGCCGCCGAGCGCATCAGCCGCATTTATTGCGACCCAGCCAAGCCCGATGATCAAGGCGGCGATTCCGGCTGGGACGAGGCCGTCCAGAAACGCGAGGGCACCTGCGGCCGCCCCCGCCATCAACAGACCATTGAGTGTTTGCACCTCAGACTCGTTGAGGCAAAGACAAGTCCCCCACCAGTGCACGTCCACGGATGCAGCCAGATACAAAGGATCATCGTCTTCGAATTGCCAGTCGCCGCGTTGGCGCGAGCCTCGGTTTTCTCTGGGCTTCGGCCGGAACTGCAGTTCATCTGACTCGTTGAATGCCAAATCACCGTCCGCAATCATTGCATTGGTGCGCTCAATCGAAGCGTTCAGTGCGACGAACTCCACTCCCGTTATGTCCAGGACGCCCGGTCCCCCGGGAATCGACAGCACGTACTGGGCCTTCCCCTTGCCCCGTGGTTTCGTAAGTCGAACGTAGGGAACGGCCTTTGCGATCACCTGCAGCGTTCGCCGCGCGGCTTGCTGCTGCATGCGAAAGACGTCGTTGTCGCCGAGATCATGGTCAAAGCCGTGCGTATGCAGCGCTCCCGCGGCGTCATGGACGGCTTGCGCCCGATCGGCGATCGCTTTTGCCTGTTTCTGGTCGCGGTGATGTTTGCGCAGGAACGCGCGAAACGCATCGGGATCAAAGATGACGTTCTGGTCCGCGAACCGGGACGACGCCGCCTGCTTTGCCAAGATACCCCTCCGTCAAAATTGACCGGCAAGTGATCGCTGCCCGTTCAATCGTTGCTTGTGCCGAAGCTCGGACGTCGTGCGCGGTTATGGAACGCGTCTTTATCTCGCGCTTACAGGCTGTCACTGCCGGGAATACACCTCTTGATATAATAGCGCGGTCGTCATTGAGTGCAACTATCGAAATCTGGTAGTTTTTTGCTCATTGTAAGGTAGTATGCATAACCCTCGACGGATCAGCGCCGCGGCGAGCGAATGCCAAGCGAACGGGCGCGCGTTTATCCGGCCTGTTCACTGCATCAAAAACACGCCCTTGCCGGCGTTTTGCTGATCGAACAGCCGGTAGGCCTCGTCGGCCTGGTCGAGCTGCCACCGGTTCGTGAATAACCGATCGACCGCGACCGCGCGGTCGGCGACGAAGCGCGCGCAGTCGGCCTGCACCGACGTGGAAAAAGTCCACGAGCCGATGATGGTGAGCTGCTTGCGCAGCATGTCGGGGCTGACGTCGATCGTGACGTTGCCGCCTTCGCCGACAAAGCAGGCGGTGCCCCAGGCCCGCGTGCTGCGCACGGCGATCAGGCGGCCGTCCGCGGTTCCTGAGGTGTCGAGGGCGTAGTCCGCGCCGGCGCCGTCGGTCAGCGCCTTGATCGCGGCGACTGCGTCGTCGCGTTTCGGGTCAACGAGCGCATCGGCGCCGAATTCCTTGGCGCGTTCCAGCCGCTCCTTACTGACGTCGAGCGCGATGACGCGCGCGCCCACGGCGGCAGCGAGCTGTGTAGCCGAGAGCCCGACCGGCCCCTGGCCGACGATGGCGATGGTGTTGCCGCTGGATAGGTCCATCCGCCGTAGCGCCTGATAGGCGGTGCCGGTGCCGCAGGAGATCGCCGCGCCGGTGGCGAAGTCGAGTTCGTCGGGGAGCGCGACCAGCGTGTGCGCTGGCACTTTCATATAAGGCGCATGCGCGCCGTGGCCGGTGACGCCGTACACGGTGCTGCCTTTGACGCACATTTGCGACCAGCCGGTCCGGCAATGCCCGCAGCTGCCGCAGCCCGAATAGTGGTGCACCATGACGCGGGCGCCGAGCCGCGCGATGCCTGGGTCCACCGCGCTGCCGACCGCCGCAACGACGCCGCACGGCTCGTGTCCGGCGATCACCGGGCCGCTGACCTTGCCGAGGCCAAGCGAGGCCGTTTCGCCGCTGGCGCGATAGAACTTCAGATCGCTGCCGCACATGCCCGACGCCTTGATCTCGAGCACCACGTCGCTCGGCCCCGGCGTCGGATCGGGAAAGTCCATCAGCTGCAGTTTGCGGCCGCCCAGAAACGTCACGCCGCGCATGGCGTTCTCCATGGCTACAAGAAAGTCGAGGTTATGCTAAAGAATCCGCGGTGTCCCACCAAGCCGGCAACCGCGCATGAACGATGTTTCGCATCCGCCTTTTATCGGCCGTTCGCTGCCGCGCCGCGAGGACCGGCGCCTGCTCACCGGTCGCGGCCAGTTCATCGCCGATTTCGAGCTACCGCACATGCTGCATGCGGTGTTCGTGCGCAGCCCGCTCGCCCATGCCCACATCCGCGCGATCGACGTGTCGCGTGCGCTGGCCGCGCCCGGCGTGGTCTACGCGCTGACCGGCCCCGAGCTCGTACGCGAATTGCCGCCGGTGCCAGACACGCAACTGGCGCTGCCGAGCAAATGGACCGCACTGGTGCAGCACAAATTCATCAATCCGCAGCAGCCGCTGCTCGCCTTCGACAAGGTGCGCCACGTCGGCGAGGCGGTGGCGGTGATCGTCGCCAGAAACCGTGCCGCGGCGGAAGACGCCGCTCAACTGGTGACGCTCGATCTCGATCCGCTGGCGGCGGTGCTCGATCCCGAAGCGGCGCTCGCTCCCGGCGCCACCATCGTGCACGACCGCTTCGACACCAACCTGATCGGCGGCTTCACCATCAACAAGGGCGATGCCGCCGCGGCGCTGGCCCGCGCGCCGCACCGGCTGAAGCGCCGCTTCCATCATCATCGCTATGCGGCAATGCCGATGGAATGCCGCGGCGTCGCGAGCTCATACGATCCGCGCACCGATGCGGTGACGGTATGGTCGTCGACCCAGGTCGTGCACTGGGTGCGCCGCGAGGCCGCCGCGGTGCTGAAGCTGCCCGAAGCGCGCGTGCGCTGTCTTGCGCTCGACGTCGGCGGCGGTTTTGGCGTCAAGGGCCATGTCTATCCGGAGGATTTGTTGATCCCGTATCTGGCGCGGCGGCTCGGCCGGCCGGTGCGCTGGATCGAGGATCGCCGCGAGCATCTGTTGTGCTCCTGCCATTCGCGCGACCAGATCCACGACGTTGAAGTGGGCTTCGACGACGACGGCCGCATCCTGGCGCTGCGCGACAGTTTTCTGGTCGATTGCGGTGCCTGGAATCCGATCGGCGCCGGCGTGGTCTACAACACCGCGGTCCACATCCCCGGACCTTATAAGATCGATGCGCTGGCCTTCGACGCCCGCATCTCTGCCACCAACAAAACGCCGAATGCGCCGTACCGCGGCGCCGGCCGGCCGGAAGCGGCGTTCGCTATGGAGCGCACCATCGATCTGGTCGCCGGTGAACTGGGTCTCGAGCCCGCTGAGGTGCGCCGCCGCAACATGATCCGCGCCGATGAGATGCCGTACGCCGCGGGCATGCCCTACCGCGACGGCCAGCCCATCAGCTATGACGGCGGCGACTATCCGGCGGCGCTCGATAAGGCGCTGACCGGCATCGGCGGGCTTGATGCGTTTCGCGAACGCCAGCGCGCGGCGCGACAGAACGGCCGCCATCTCGGCCTCGGCCTCGGCTGTTACGTCGAAGGCACCGGGGTCGGGCCGTTCGAAAGCGCAATCGTGCGCATCGAGCCGTCCGGAAAGATTTTCGTCTCGTCCGGCGCCTGCCCTCAGGGCCAGGGCATGGAGACCATCTTCGCCCAGGTGGTCGCCGATGCCTGGCAGGTCAATCCTGACGACGTGGTGCTGACACTTGCCGATACCGCCGGCATCCCCGTCGGCTTCGGCACCATCGCGAGCCGCACCACGGTCACGCTGTCGGCCGCGATTCACGGCGCCAGCACAAAACTGCGCGACAAGGTGTTGGCCATCGCCGCCAATCTGTTGGAATGCGGTACCGGCGATCTCGAACTGCGCCACGGCCACGTCGGCATCGTCGGCGTGCCGGGCGCCGAAGTCTCGCTCGCCAAGGTGGCGCAGGCGGCGCGGCCGGGCTGGGATCACGGCCGCCCGGCCGGGGTCGATGCCGGCCTCGAGGAGACGTTTTATTTCGAGCCGCCGACGGTCACGTGGTCCTACGCGGCGCATGCCGCCGTGGTCGCGGTCGATGCCGAGACCGGAAGCGTCAGCGTCGAGAATTACGCGGTGGCGCACGATTGCGGCGTGGTGGTCAATCCGATGCTGGTCGAGGGCCAGATCGTCGGCGGCACGGTACAGGGCATCGGTGGCGCGCTGTTCGAGAAGATGACGTTCGATGCCGCGGGTCAGCCGTTGACCACGACGCTCGCCGAGTATCTGCTGCCGACCGCGGCCGATGTGCCGCGTTTCGCGCTCGCCCACCAGCATTCGCCCTCGCCGCTCAATCCGTTCGGCGTCAAGGGCGTAGGGGAGGGCGGCCCGATCGCGCCGCCGGCCGCCATCGCCAATGCCATTGCCGACGCGCTGCGCCCGCTGCGCGTCGAGTTCAATGCCACGCCGATCTCGCCGCACGAGGTGGTTGAGGCGGTGCGTAAGGCGGCGACGGCGTTTTCTTGACCCGCCCCGCAGCCGGTTATAGCGTCCTGAGAACAAACAGACGCATGGAGGAATTGCATGACCTCCTTCACTATCACTCCGCTCACCGGCCACACCGGGGCCGAGGTGGTCGGCCTCGATTTCACGAAGCCGATCGACCAGGAGGCCCGTGCCGCGCTGAATGAAGCCTTCGTCGAGCATCACGTGCTGGTCATGCGCGACCAGCATTTTTCGCCCGACGCGTTCATGGCCGCGGTCCAGCTGTTTGGTGAGCTGCAGCCGCACGACAAGAAGGAGCACCATGTTCCGGGCCACCCGGACGTGTCGTACGTCTCCAACGACGAGTTCGTGAACGGCCGGCGCATCATTCCGGGCGAGACGTTCCACACCGACCATTCCAATCACCCGCGGCCGCCGAAAGCGACGACGCTGTTCGCGGTCGAGCTGCCGTCGCGAGGCGGCGATACCCAGTACGTCAACATGCATGACGCCTTTGACGACCTGCCGGAATACACCAAGCGGCGGATCGAAGGACGCAAGGCCGTGCATGCCTATTTGAGCAAATACAGCCCGCGCCCGCTCGGCTACTTGAGCGAGGAGAGCCGCCGCAATCTGCCGCCGCCCGGCGTGCATCCGCTGGTGCGCACGCACCCGGAGAACGGCCGCAAGGCACTGTTCCTCAATCCGGTGCGCATGGAGTCCATCGAGGGCATGGACGATGACGACGCGCTCAAGCTGATCGACGAATTGATGCGGCACGCGACGCAGAAGAAGTACGAATACCGCCACCAATGGCGTCACGGCGACTGGGTGCTGTGGGACAACCGCAGCGTCATGCATCAGGCCAATCCGGACTATGACATGAGCGAGCGGCGTTATCTGTACCGGCTGATGCTCAAGGGCGAAGTGCCGGCGTGAGGCGAAGTCTGAAACGGTAGTTCGGCTTTAATCTTGTTGATCAGAGAAAGCCGTTGAAACTTTCGCCGGCCATTGCGGTCGACGGCAGAATGCGACCAAAGAATTAACAGCGAAAACGGCGATGGCCGGGGCGAGCCCGGCCATCGCGTTAACCGACAAGGTCCACAGGGGAGATTTAATCCCTTGCCGCTGGCGCTGCCTGCACGCGCTTGAGGTTGCGCTCGACGCTCAGCCCGAACAACGGGCGCAGGTAAGTGCCGAGCACGCTGCCGGCGAAGGCGGCGGCGAGCCAGACCCAGCCGTGCAGGCTCGATGACGAGATGCCGCTGAAGTAGGCGCCGATGTTGCAGCCATAGGCGAGGCGCGCGCCGTAGCCGAGCATCAGGCCGCCGAGCACCGCGGCGATCAGCGACCGCCCGTCCACCCGCCACCCCGGCTGGAATTTGCCGGCGAGGCCGGACGCGAGCAGCGCACCCAGGATAATGCCGAAATCCATGATCGAGGTGATGTCGGCGAACACGCTGTCGTGCAGCGCCTTGGCGCGGTCGGCGCTTTGCCAATAGCCCCACGAGGCGACGTCGACGCCGAGTGCGGCGAAAATCTTCGAGCCCCACAGCGCGAATGCCGAGGTGATGCCCCACGGCCGGCCGGCCAGATAAAGCGTGGCGAAGTTGCCGAGCGCGAGCGCCAGTGCGCCGGCAAGGAGCGGCCACGGCCCGTGCAGGAAGCGCGTCCACCCGCGCCGGTCGGTGTCGACGCCGCTGCGCAGTTTGCCGTGGCGGTGCCGCTCGACCCAGGCGGTGAAGGCGGCAATGAGCGCGAAGCCGGCAAGGCTTACCGCCAGCGCCGGCGCCCAGCCCCATGAGGCGATCAGCGACACTTTTCCGATATTCGGCTGCGCCGACCACCACGGCAGATGCCAGGCGCCGAACGCCGAGCCGACAATGAAGAACGCGAGCGTGACCAGCATGCGGGTGTTGCCGCCGCCGGCGGTATAGAGCGTGCCGGAGGCGCAGCCGCCGCCAAGCTGCATGCCGAGCCCGAACAGAAACGCGCCGACCAGGAGCGATACGCCGACCGCGCCGTATTCGCCGTGCACCGGCTGGCCGAACAGAGTGCCGTGGCCGAGCGCCGGGAAGAACAACAGAGCGGCAGCGGCCAGCATCAGCATCTGGGCGCGCAAGCCGGCGCCGCGGCCATTGGCGATGAACACCCGCCATGCCGAGGTGAAGCCGAACAGCGCGTGATAGAGCGTCACCCCGAGCGCGCCGCCCACCAGGAACAGCGCGCCCTGCCGCCACGAATAAGCCTGGGCGAGCGCCACCGCGCCGGCCGCCAGAACGGCGGAGGCGGCGAGCACCACGGACGTGTTGATCGGCGGCGCAGTGCCGCGCTCGCTGGCCAACAGCCGGGCGTCAACGGAAAGGTCGGTCATCTTTGGATTCCACTGATTTTTTGGAAGCGGGAGTGGAAAATATATTCCGCCTGACCGCGTTCCAAGCCGCGCTCCTTTCGTTGTTCGAGCCGGTGCAGGCGAAATCTTCTGATATTTGGGAACGCGAGAGAAATCCGTTCCGCGCCACCTCGCGGCGTTCGGTTAGGCGGCGCGCCGCCGCTCCTGCGGCTGGAGCGGCAGCGTCAACAGCTCGGTGCCGCGCAGCACTTGGAGCGTCACCTCGCGGCCGATCTTGTCGCCGGTGAGCGCGCGCACGAGATCGTCAGCGCCGCCGATGGTGGCGCCGTCGAGCCGCACGATGATGTCGCCCGGCCGCAAGCCGGCGCGGCCGGCAGCGCTGTCCGGCTCGACCGAGCCGGCCATGACGGCGCGCTCCTGCGGCAGGCCCGCAGCATGACGCCGTCGCGGCGGCAGCGCGATCTGCTGGGCGGCGATGCCGATGAAAGCGCGGCGCACGCGGCCGTGCCGCACCAGTTCGCCGAGCACGAAATTGGCCGTGTTGGCGGCGACCGCAAAGCAGATGCCCTGCGCGCCCATGATCACCGCGGTGTTGATGCCGACGACCGCGCCGTGAGACGACACCAGCGGCCCGCCCGAATTGCCGGGATTGAGCGCGGCGTCGGTCTGGATCACGTCGTCGATCAGGCGGCCGTTGCGCGAGCGCAACGAGCGGCCGAGTGCCGACACCACGCCGGTCGTCACCGTGGATTCGAAGCCGAGCGGATTGCCGATGGCGATGACCAGCTGACCGCGTTTGAGCCGCTTGGAATCGCCGAGCGGCGCCGCCGGCAGGGTCACTGACTCGTCGACGCGCAGCAGCGCCAGATCGGTGTCGGGATCGTCGCCGACGAGGCGCGCGCGCAATTCCTGGCCGTCCGGCGTGGTCACGCTGATGCGCGCGGCGCTGCCGCCGGCCGCCCCGGCGACGTGGCTGTTGGTCAGGATGAGGCCGTCCGGGGCCACCACGACGCCGGAGCCGGCGCCGCCTTGCATCGGCTCGCCGGCGCCCCGGCCGGCGCGCTCGCCGCGGTGCACCGCCAGCGCCACAACGGCCGGGCCGATGCGGTCGACGACGTCGATCACGGCCCGCGAATAGGCGTCGAGCAGTGCCTGGTCTTCGACCGGCACCTGGGATTGGACGGACGCGGCGTCGTCACGCCGGCCCGCGAGGGCTTGGCTGATAGGGATAACCTTCATGATGTCACAAGGGGTTGGATTGCAGCGGTCCGCGCCCCGGAGGGCCGGCCACCACTGGGCTGCAGATATGGGAACTTGGGTGGCTTCGGGGAAGGGCAGCGCCAATCGGCTGCCAAATACCCCTGTCGGTTGACAGGACCGAGCGGCTATGTCCCTCCCTACGCCGACCTGCGGGGGCAGCAGGGAAGGGAACCGATACATGGCCGTCTCGGGCGCAGCGCGGCTTGCCGCGCTCATGGCCGCCTGCGCGTTCGCCGCCGGCGCGCTGGCTGGCTGCGGCGAGAGCCACGACCAAGCCAAGGCCGAAGCGCCGCCGACCGTCACCGTGGCGCGGCCGGTGCAGCGCACCGTGGTCGATCAGGACGAGTATGTCGGCCGCTTTGTCGCCGTCGATTCGGTCGAGGTGCGCTCACGGCTGTCCGGCTATCTCTCCGCCATCCATTTCACCGACGGCCAGATGGTGAAGAAGGGCGATCTGCTCTTCACCATCGATCGGCGGCCGTTTCAGATCGTGCTCGAGCAGATGCGCGCCAACCTGGCGCAGGCGCGCGCCAATCTCGCTTTTGCCGAAGCCGATCTCGCCCGCGGCGAGTCGCTGTTGCACAACAAGACCATCACCGAGCAGCTTTACGACCAGCGTGTGCAGGCCAAGCGCGTGGCCGAGGCCGCAGTCGCCTCGCAGGAGGCGATGGTGCACTCCGCCGAGCTCGATCTCGACGAATACAGCGAGCTGCGCTCACCGGTCGACGGCCGCATCGGCGACCGCCGCGTCTCGGTCGGCAACCTGGTCACCGGCGGCACCGGCGGCAACACCACGCTGCTGGCGACCATCGTGTCGGTCGATCCGATCCGCTTCGAGTTCACCTTCGATGAAGCGTCGTATCTGCGGTATCAGCGCTTCGCCCTGCACAGCAAAGACGGCGGCCTCGACGGCGGGGTTGCGGTGTCGCTCAAGCTGATCGACGAGCCGGACTTCGTGCACCAGGGCCGCATGGACTTCGTCGACAACGTCATCGACCGCTCCTCCGGCACGATCCGCGGCCGTGCGGTGTTCGCCAACACCAACGGCATCTTCACGCCCGGCATGTTCGGTCGCGTCCGCGTTCCCGGCTCGCCGCCCTATATGGCGCTGCTGATCCCCGACGCGGCGATCGCCAGCGAGCAGGCGCGCAAATACGTGCTGGTGGTCGATGATGGCGGGGTGGTGCGCGAGAAATACGTCACGCCCGGCCAGCTCGACGGCGACTTGCGTGTCATCAAGGACGGCCTCACCGCAGCCGACCGCGTCATCGTCAACGGCCAGATGCGCGCGCATCCGGGCGGCAAGGTCACCGTGCAGGACGAAGGTGCGCCGCCGCCGACGAAGGGGCCGAGCGAGGCAAAGGCGGGGTGAGCCCGATGCAAGCACGTCGGCCTCTCTCGTTCGCTCGGAAATAGCGTAATGCGCATCTCGCACTTTTTCATCGACCGGCCGATCTTCGCCGCTGTGATCTCGATCGTGTTCGTGATCCTGGGCGGGGTGGCGTTCTTCCGGCTGCCGATCGCGCAATATCCGGAGATCGCGCCGCCGGTGATCAACGTGACCGGCCAATACCCAGGCGCCAGCGCCGACGTGGTCGCCGCAACCGTGGTCACGCCGATCGAGGAGCAGATCAACGGCGTCGAGAACATGCTCTACATGTACTCGAACTCGACCGCCGACGGCCGCTTCAGCATTCAGGTCAGTTTCGACGTCGGCACCAATCTCGATACCGCGCAGGTGCAGGTGCAGAACCGCGTCGCCATCGCGCAGCCGCGGCTGCCGGCCGACGTGCGCAACATCGGCGTCACGGTCAACAAGGCGTCGCCCGATCTGATGATGGTCGTGCACCTCTATTCGCCCGACAAATCGCGCGACACGCTGTTCATCTCCAATTACGCCACGCTCGAAGTCACCGATCCGCTCACCCGCGTCGACGGCGTCGGCTCGATCACGGCATTCGGCGGCCGCGATTATTCGATGCGCATCTGGCTCGATCCGGATCGCCTGCAATCGCTGGGCCTGACCGCAACCGACGTCACCAATGCGCTGGCCGGCCAGAACATCCAGGTCGCCTCCGGCATGCTCGGCCAGCCGCCGGTGGCGCATCCCGGCGCGTTTCAGCTCGCGGTGCAGACTCAAGGACGGTTGGACAATCCGCAGGAATTCGGCGCTATCGTCGTCAAGGAAACTCCTGGCGCCGTGGTGCGGCTGCGCGACGTCGCCAACGTCGAATTGTCGGGCCTCGATTATTCGTCGAATTCTTTTCTCGACCACGATCCCGCGGTGGCGCTCGCCATCTTTCAGCGTCCCGGCTCGAATGCGCTCGCCACCGCCGACGGCGTCACCAAGCTGATGGCGCAGCTGGCCAAGCGGTTCCCGCCCGGGGTCAAATACGACATCATCTTCAATCCAACGCAGTTCATTCAACAGTCGGTCAATGCGGTGATCGACACCATCGGCGAAGCGATCGTGCTCGTCGTGCTGGTGGTGATCGTGTTCCTGCAGACCTGGCGCGCCGCGATCATTCCGCTCGTCGCCATCCCGGTGTCGCTCATCGCCACGTTCTTTTTCATGGCGGCGTTCGGCTTCACGCTCAACAATCTGTCGCTGTTCGGTCTCGTGCTGGCGATCGGCATCGTGGTCGACGACGCCATCGTGGTGGTCGAGAACGTCGAGCGCAACATCGCGGCCGGTCTTCGTCCCCGCGACGCCGCCCGCAAAAGCATGGACGAGGTCGGCTCGGCGCTGATCGCGATTGCGCTCGTGCTCTGCGCGGTGTTCGTGCCGTCGTTTTTCATCACCGGCATATCCGGGCAATTCTACCGACAGTTCGCGCTGGCGATCGCCGGCGCCACCGTGATTTCGCTGATTGTGTCGTTGACGTTGACGCCGGCGATGTGCGCGCTGTTGCTCAAGCCGCACGACCCGGCGCACCGCGATCGCTAGTGGGAGCGGCCGATCCACGGCTTCTTCGCCCGCTTCAACCGTGCCTTCGAGGCCGTCGCCTTTGCGATCTCCTGGCTCGCCTCGCGCACCGTGCGCCGCGCCGCCTTGATGGTGGTGATCTATCTCGCCGTCATCGGCGTCGGGCTGAACGCTTTCCGCGCCACGCCGACCGGCTTCATCCCACAGGTCGACGGCGGCTATGTGATCGTGATTATCCAGCTGCCGCCGGGCGCTTCGCTGTCGCGCACTGACGCTGTGCAGCAGCGCGCGCTCGATATCGCGTTCGGCGTGCCGGGCGTCGGGCATGCGGTGAACATCGTCGGCTTTTCCGGCGCCACCTTCACCAATGCGCCGAACTCCGGCGCGCTGTTTTTGGTGCTCAAGCCGTTTGCCGAGCGCGCTGGCGATCCGCACCAGACGGCCGCTGCCATCCAGGCCGAGCTCAACCGCCGGCTCGCCAAGATCCAGGATGCGTTCATCGTCACGGCACTGCCGCCGCCGGTGCGCGGCATCGGCACCGCCGGCGGCTTCCGTATGATGCTGGAGGACCGCGCCGGCCATGGTGCCGCGGCGCTGCGCCAGACCGCCGACGCGCTGGTCGCGCGCGCCAAGGAAACACCCGGTGTTGCCCAGGTATTTACCCAGTTCGAGACGTCGACGCCGCAGATCTATCTCGACATCGACCGCTCCAAGGCGCAACTCCTTGGTGTCAACGTGGCCGACGTATTCAACGCGCTGCAGGTCTTCATCGGGTCGTCCTACGTCAACGACTTCAATCTGTTTGGCCGTACCTACCGGGTCATGGTGCAGGCGCGCGACACCGACCGCCAGCATGTGCGCGACGTCTTGAAGCTCCGCGTGCGTAATTCCAACGGCGACACCGTGCCGCTCGGTTCGTTCACCACGGTGCGCGATCTCGCCGGCCCGTACCGCGTGCCGCATTACAATCTGTTTCCGACCGCCGAGATCGATGGCGCCGCGGCGCCCGGCTACTCGCAGGGCCAGGCCATCGCCATCATGGACAAGCTCGCGGCGGCGACATTGCCGGACGGCTTTGGCACCGAATGGACCACACTGGCATTCCAGCAGATCCGCGCCGGCAACACCGCGACCTTCGCTTTCGTGCTGGCGGTGGTGTTCGTATTCCTGGTGCTCGCCGCGCAGTACGAGAGCCTGACCTTGCCGCTTGCGGTGATCCTCATCGTGCCGATGTGTCTCGTGGCGGCGATCACCGGCGTCATCGTGCGCGGCCTCGACAACAACATCCTCACCCAGGTCGGCTTTGTGGTGCTGATCGGCTTGGCGGCCAAGAACGCCATCCTGATCGTCGAATTCGCCCGCCAGCTCGAGGACCAGGGCCGCAACCGCTGGGATGCGGCCGTCGAGGCGACGCGGCTTCGGCTGCGGCCGATCCTGATGACCTCGTTCGCCTTTATTCTGGGCGTGTCGCCCCTGGTCTGGGCCATCGGTGCCGGCGCCGAACTGCGCCAAGCGCTCGGCACCGCGGTGTTCTTCGGCATGATCGGCGTCACTGCGTTCGGCCTGGTGTTTACGCCGGTCTTTTATGTGATCGCGCGCTGGGTCGCCGGATTGGGGCAACGGTGGGGCAAGCGCCGTTCGGCAGCGGCCCAGCCGGCCGAATAACAACGAATATGTGATGGAGCCGGCGCTTCCCGGCGCGGCGGCTTGCGTGTATGCGGGGCGGCCGTCGCGCCGCGGAATAGACCCGCGGCTGCGGTGTTGGTGCCGTATCGGCTGCCGCCATGCCGGCAGGGCCGCTTCGTACGTCGGTTAATCCCAGAGGGAGGTTCTATGATCCGTTCCGTGTTTACCCTTGCATCCATCGCGGCCGTTGCGCTCGGGGTCGGCGTCGCCGTCGCCCAGCAGGACGTCATCAAAGAGCGCAAGGACCTCATGAAGGCCAATGGCGATCAGGCCAAGATTGCGACCGCCATGGTCAAGGGCGAGCGGCCGTTCGATCTGGCGGCGGCCAAGAAGGCCTTTGCCACGTTTGCGGACGCGGCGGGCAAGATGCCGAACCTGTATCCGGCCAGCTCCAAGAACGAAGCCGGCTCGCCGGCCGCCGACAAGTTCACGCCGACCGAGAAGGTCTGGACCGACATGGATGACTTCAAGGCGCGATTCAAGAAGTTCGGCGAAGACGCCAAGAAGGCCGAGGCTTCGGTAACGGACCTCGAGGGCTTCAAGGCCGCCATCGGCAACATCGGCAAGAACGATTGCGGCGGCTGTCATCACGACTATCGTCACGAACAGAAAAGCTGATCACATCGCCGGAATTTGATCGGGCGGGGCGTCCGCAAGGGCGCCCCGTTCTGCGTTTTCGGCCGGGTTGCGGCAACGAGACGTTCAGCTATTCGCCGCTTGCCGCCATGCATAGAATCGCCCGAACGTTGTGACGGAGGCTGATCAATGAATGGCACCCGAAGGCCTGCGAGGTGGCTGCGTTGGCTGGCGCTCGCGCTGCCGATTGTGGTGGTCGCCGGCCTGGTCGCCTTCTGGATCGTGACCGCGCCGGCCACGGTGCCGGCCTCGGCGCTGCCCGCCTACACGCCGAATGTCGCCAACGGCAAAATCATGTTCGCCGCCGGCGGCTGCGCGTCATGCCATGCCGTGCCCAACAAGGACCCCGACAAGGTCGACCCGACGCGGCTCGGCGGCGGTTTGGCGCTAAAAAGCCCATTCGGCACGTTCTACGTGCCCAACATCTCTCCCGATCCGAAGGACGGCATCGGCCGCTGGAGCGAGGCCAATTTTGTCACCGCGCTCTGGAACGGCACGACGCCGGGCGGCCGTCATCTGTTTCCGGCGTTTCCTTATCCATCGTACCGGCACATGAAGCTTGCGGACGTGCGCGATCTCTTCGCCTACATCCAGACGCTGCCGCCTGTGTCGGGCAAGGCGCCTCGTCACGATCTCGCCTTTCCGTTCGGCGTTCGCCGGCTGGTCGGTGTCTGGAAGCTCCTGTTCCTGCGCGGCGGGCCATTCGTGCCCGATCCGGCGAAATCGGCCGAATACAATCGCGGCGATTATCTGGTGAACGGGCCCGGCCACTGCGGCGAATGCCACAGCCCGCGCAATCTCCTGGGTGGCATCATCGAAAGCCAGCGCTTCGCCGGTGGTCCGACCCCCGACGGCAAGGACTGGGTGCCGAACATCACGCCGGCCGGCTTGCGGGAAGGCGACAATGCCAAGGACCCCTGGGCGCAAAAGGATATCGCCAGCTTTCTGGAGGACGGCGCGACTCCATCAGGCGATTATGCCGGCGGCGCCATGACCGACGTGATCCGCAACACCGCTTTGCTCAGCGCCCAGGACCGCAATGCCATCGCGCTCTACATTGCCTCGCTGCCGCCACGGCAAGGTCCTAAGGCGCCGCCGAAGCAAAAGGATTGATTCGTGCGGGACGAAAGCGCGGGCGCGATCTGCCTGACCTTATGAAGACCGGCAAAGGCATTGCGCTCAAGCTCGTCTCGGCGGTGCTGTTCGCCGTGATGTCGGCGCTGATCCGCTATCTCGGCGCGCGCTATCCGATCGGCGAGGTGGTGTTCTTCCGCTCGGCTTTCGCCGTGGTGCCGGTAGTCCTGGTCTATGCCTGGCGCCGCGAGCTGGCGGCGGCGGTGCGCACCGAAAATCCGCTTGGCCAGGCGAGCCGCGGCGCGCTGTCGATCGTCGGCATGTTCTGCAATTTCGGTGCGCTGGCGCGGCTGCCGTTGATCGAGGCCAACGCCATCGGCTTCTCTTCGCCGCTGATCGGCGTCGCGCTTGCCGCCCTGGTGCTCAAGGAACGGGTGCGCATTTATCGCTGGTCGGCGGTGACCGTCGGTTTTGTCGGCGTGCTGGTGGTGCTGGCGCCGCACTTTTCCGGCGAGGAACTGACGCTGATCGTGGCCAGCGCGGCCAGCCTCGCTGGCGTGCTTTACGCCGTCGCCGGCTCGGTCATCAACGCCGGCACCATGATCCAGACCCGGCATCTCACCAAAAGCGAGCGCACCTCCTCGATCGTGTTCTATTTCTCGGTGATCTGCGCGCTCGCGGGTCTCGTCACGTTGCCGTTCGGTTGGATCGTGCCGAGCGCCGCCGAGTTCGCCACCTTGGCGACCATCGGGTTTCTCGGCGGCATGGGCCATATTCTGCTTACCGAAAGCTATCGCTATGCGTCGGCGTCAGTGGTGGCGCCGTTCGACTACACTTCGATGATTTGGGCGCTCATTCTCGGCTATGCGATGTTCGGCGAGATGCCGACGGCGATGATCGTGCTCGGCTCCGCCATCATCGCCGGCGCCGGCCTGTTCGTGATCTGGCGCGAACATCAGCTTGCGCTCGCGCACAAGACTGCCGCCGAAGTCTCGCCCGCTGTCACCGCCGCGCTGCCGTCATCTGCACGGCGCGCAGGCTGAGCTCAGAATGCCTTGAACGTGATGATGGTGCGCGTGTCGGCGACCCCCGAAATGGTCTGCACCTTCTCGGCGATGAAATGGCCGATATCGGTCGTCTGGTCGACGTAGAATTTCACCAAGAGATCGAAGTCGCCGGCGGTCGAATAGATTTCCGAGGCGATCTCGGCGTCGGCCAATTTGTTGGCGACCTCGTAGGACTTGCCGAGCTGGCATTTGATCTGCACGAAAAAAGGGACCATGGGCGGCTCCGGGCGTAGTATGTTGGCCACAGTACCAGGATGGCCGCGAAAATGCATGCACCGGTCGAGCTAGCCGATATCGCCGCCGACGTGCTGGCGCGCGTGCGCGAGCGGGCGCCGCGGGTGCATTGCATCACCAACACCGTGGCGCAGAACTACACCGCCAACGTGCTGCTCGCCGCCGGCGCCGTGCCGTCGATGACCATTTCGCCCGAGGAGATCGCCGCCTTCGTCGCATCGGCCGACGCGCTCCTCGTCAATCTCGGCACCTTCGACGCCGAGCGGCGCGCTGCCATCGACGCGGCCCTTGGCGCGGCCGAGGCGGCGCGCATGCCGTGGGTGCTCGATCCGGTGTTCATAGACCGCTCGCCGGGCCGCGCGGCGTTCGCCCGTACGCTGTTGGCGCGCCGGCCGGCGGTGGTGCGGCTCAACCGGTCCGAATTCGTCCCACTGTTCGGCGGCGACGCCTCCGATGAAGCTGCCGCGCACGCCGCCAAAGATTCCGGGACCGTGGTGGCGCTCACCGGAGACATCGACCTCGTCACCGATGGCAGGCGCTGCACCGCGATCCGCAACGGCCATCCGCTGATGGGCCTCGTCACCGCCATGGGCTGCGCCGGTTCGGCGCTGCTCGGCGCCGCGCTCGCGGTCGAGAGCGACGCCTGGCTTGCCGCCGTGGCGGCGCTCGGTGCGCTTGGCATTGCCGGTGAACTCGCAGGCGCCGGCGCAGCCGGCCCGGGGAGTTTTGCCAGCGCCATCATCGACGCGCTGCACGGCCTCGACCGCGCAACCTTGCGCGCGCGCATAAAGGTGGCGTGATGGGCGTCGATCTGCGGCTCAATGCCATCGTCGATCCCGAGCGCGCCGGCGGCCGCGATCTTGCCGAATTGGCGCGGCTCACCGCCGAAGGCGGCGCCACGCTCGTGCAATTGCGCGACAAGCACAGCGAGACGCGCGCCATGATCGCAACGGCGCGCGCCATCAAACAAGCGTTGGCTCCGCTTCGTGTGCCGTTCGTCGTCAACGACCGCCTCGACGTGGCGCTGGCCGCGGGAGCCGATGGCGTGCATCTCGGCCAGGACGACATGGCGGTTGAGGACGCGCGGCGCCTGCTCGGTTCCGGCGCGCTCATCGGACTTTCAGTCAAGAACTTGAACGAGGCCGAAGCGGCACCGATCGGGCTGATCGATTATGTCGGCTCGGGCGGTGTCTATGCGACCTTGTCGAAGCAACAAAAAAATCCACCGATCGGGCCGGAGGGTCTCGCCCGCATCATCGCGGTGCTGCGCCGTCGCGCGCAGCTAAGCGGCAAGGCCCTGCCGGTCTGCGGCATCGCCGGCATCGATGCAACAAACGCTGCGCCGGTGATTGCGGCCGGCGCCGACGGCGTCGCAGTGATCTCGGCGCTCTCGCTTGCGCCCGATCCGGCGGCTGCGGCTCGCGCTTTGCGCGAGACCGTCGACGCGGCGCTGACCAAGCGGGGCGCCTGATGAGCGTCCCGGTCGCGCTGACCGTCGCCGGCTCGGATTCGAGCGGCGGCGCCGGCATACAGGCCGATCTCAAGACGTTTGCGGCGTTCGGGGTGTATGGCGCTTCCGTGATCACCGCGCTTACGGCACAGAACAGCAAGGGTGTTTTGGCCGTGCACGCCGCGCCGCCCGATATCGTGGCAGCGCAGCTCGACGCCGTGTTCTCCGATCTCGACGTTGCCGCCGTGAAGATCGGCATGCTGGCGAACGCGGCGATCGCCGAAGCGGTATCTGCTGCGCTCGTTCGCCATCGCGCCCACAATGTGGTGCTCGATCCGGTGATGGCGGCGACGACCGGCGCCGATCTGCTGCGCGCCGATGCGATGGTGGCGCTGCGCGGGCTCATTCGCCACGTCCGCGTGCTGACGCCGAATTTGTCCGAAGCGGCGGCGCTGCTCGACGTCGCGATCGCGCGCGATGAAGTCGAGATGCGTGCCCAGGCGGAAAAGCTGCTGGCGCTCGGCGCCGGCGCGGTGCTGATCAAGGGCGGCCATGGCGGCGGCCCGGAGAGCGTCGATTTGCTGGTCGATATGGAGCACTGCGTGCGCCTCGCCGCGCCGCGCGTGCCGACCAAAAACACGCACGGCACCGGCTGCACTTTGGCGTCGGCGATCGCCGCCGGCCTCGCCAAGGGCCTGCCGCTCGATGCGGCGGTGCACGAGGCCAAGACTTACGTCAGCGCCGCCATCGCTGCCGCCGATCGCCTCGGCGTCGCGTCCAGCAATGGGCCGCTGCACCACTTTCATAAGTGGTGGTGAGTCAGATGTAGGGGTGGGCGAAATCGTCTGCTCCGGCGGACCGCGTGGGCATCGCGCTGCACGATTTTGCCCACGCGGACGCGCAATACTGGCGCGATGCCCACCCTACAAGTTTGTCGGGGCGCCGGGCTGCTTGAGCGGATGGGCGCGGGCGAAAGCGTCGATTGCCGATAGTTCGTTGACGATGCGGCTAAAGGTCGGGAACGGCGCGGTATCGACATTGAAAAATTTGGCACCGGCCGCTTGGCTTGCCAAACAAATATCGGCCAAAGTCACCGCATCGCCGTGGGCGTAGCGCCCGGTGGCCTTGTCCTGCAGGTGGGTTTCGAGCGCGGTCAGCGCCGCGGTGTGCCAGTTCCGGCACCATTTCAGCACGCTCGCCTCGTCGAGCTTGAATTCGTGCTGCAGGTATTCGCGCACCCGCGGCACGATTAACGGATGCGAATCGGCGGCGACGAGCTGAGCGAGCCCGCGCACGCGGGCGCGGCCGCGCGGATCGCGCGGCAGCAGCGGCGGATTGGGATGCGTCTCGTCAAGATATTCGATGATCGCCAGCGATTCGAACAGTGCTGGGCCGTCGCCGTCGACCAGCGCCGGTATAGCCATCATCGGGTTGACCGCGCGGAACGCCGCGTCGCGCTGCTCGCCTTTCATCAGATTGATCTGAATGACCTCGTCGGGCACGATGCCCTTGAGATTGAGCGCGATGCGCACCCGATAGGTCGCCAGCGAGCGCCAGAACGAAAATATCTTCATCGCAGTCTCCTCTGACCTAATCCGCGCCCGGATCGGCCTTCAGCCCGGCCGCTTCAATGCCCGCGATGGCGCACATCTCGTCCTTGTCCGAGGTGTCGCCGGAAATGCCGCAGGCGCCGACAACGTCGCCACTGGCATTGCGGATCAGCACGCCGCCCGGATTGCTGATCATGCGGCCGCCGCTCGCCGCCGCCAGCATGGTGAAGAATTGCGGCGTCTTGGCCGAACGGCTCGCCAAGGTGCGCGAGCCAAAACCCATGCCGAGCGCGCCCCAGGCTTTGCCGAAGGCGATGTCGAAACGCAGGATGCCGGACTTGTCCTCGCGCTTGAACGCGACCAGATGGCCGCCGGCGTCGAGCACTGCGACGGTGAGTGGCGCCAGATTGCTGTCGCGGCCTTTTTTCAGCGCGACGTCGACGATGGTGGAAGCCTGCGCAAGCGTGATCATGAGAAGTACTCCGGTTCAGCTGATCGATGTCGGACGAGGCAAGCGGCGAAATCTACAAACAACAGGCGGCGGCCAATATTCGGTCCGTCACTTGTCTTTCGTCTTGCCGCGGTTGGCCCAATAGACCGAGACGCTGGAAATTTCCGCGCCGCCCGAGCGGTGGCGCTTGGCCTCCTGGTAGCAGGCCAGCGTGCGTTCGACGAGCGGCAGGTCGATGCCGCGCGCCTGCGCTTCCGCGAGCATCGACTGCATGTCCTTGATGCCGCCGTCGACGTTGAAAGTGACGGGACCCGCGTCGCCGCCCTTGAGCATGGAAGCGACGCCGGGGCCGCGGGCCTTGAGCACGTTGGGCCCGCCGGAGGTCTCACTCAACAGATCCATCAGCCGCGCCGGATCGAGCTGCACCGAGCGCCCCAGCGCCAAGGCTTCGCCGAGCGCCTGCCAGTACACCATGAGCGGCAGGTTGATGACGAATTTCAGCACCGAGCCGCAGCCGACCGGGCCGGCATGTTCAAGGCGACGGCACAGCTGCTCGAGGATCGGCCGCGCCCGCTCCGCGTCGGCCTCGCTCGCGCCCATCATGCCGATCAGCTTGCCCTGGCGCGCCGGTCCGGTCGAACCGCCGACCGGGCACTCGACGAAGGTCGCGCCCTTGGCGCGCACGATCTCGGCGAGCGCGGCCTCGGTCGCCGGCAGCACCGTGCTCATCTCGATGAACAACTTACCGGCCACTCCGCCGCCGAGCAGGCCGGATTGGCCCTTGTAGACCGCATCCAGCGCCGCGGCGTCGGTCAAAAGGGTGATGACGGCTTCGCAGCGTTCCACGAGCTCGGCCGGCGTGCCGACCGCCTTGGCGCCGGCGACCGCCTTGGCCTTTTCGGGCGTGCGATTCCACACCGCGACTTCGTGGCCGACCTCGATCAAGCGCGCGGCGATGGCCGCGCCCATCTTGCCGATTCCGGCGACGCCGATCCGCATGAAGTTTCCTCCCGGCACTTTGTCGGCCGGGACGATAAGCGATGACGGCGCCTTGAGAAAGCGCCTTGCACGGCCGCCGGGCGGGTGCGATAGCCACGCCGGCGCGGCAATGAGGGATGGGCAACAGCATGGCTTCGGGAAGTAAGAGTACGGTCGGCATCGTCGGCTTGGGCATCATGGGGGGCGCGTTCGCGCAAAACCTGGTCGCCGCCGGCTGGCGCGTCGTCGGCTACGACATTGCTGTCGCGCGGCAGCGGGTGCTGGCGCGGGCCGGCGTTCAGATCGCTGCCGATGCCGCCGCGGTGGCGCGCAACGCGCCTGTCATCATCACCAGCCTGCCCAATCCCGCCGCGCTCGCCGCTACCGCTGCGGCAATCGCCAAGGCCAAGGTGCCGCGCCGCGTCGTCGTCGAGGCCTCCACCTTCACGATCGAAGACAAGATCAAGGCCGAAGCGGTGCTGCGCAAAGCCGGCCACGTTCTGCTCGATTGCCCGGTCAGCGGCACCGGCGCGCAGGCGAAAAACAAGGACATCGTGGTCTATGCGTCGGGCGGCGCTGCCGAGATCAAAAAGCTGCGGCCGCTGTTCGCAGGGTTTTCCCGCGGCACCTACGATCTCGGCGCCTTCGGCAACGGCAGCCGCATGAAATACGTCGCCAATCTCTTGGTGGCGATCAACAACGTGGCGAGCGCCGAAGCGATGGTGCTGGGCATGAAGGCCGGACTGCCGCCGCAGCTCGTTTACGAGCTGGTCAAGGCCGGCGCCGCCAATTCGCGCGTCTTCGAATTGCGCGCGCCCATGATGGTGAAGAACGACTATCGCGACGTCACCATGAAGATTTCGGTGTGGCAGAAGGATATGGACGTGATCGGCGCATACGCCGGCAAGATCGGCGTGCCGACGCCGATGTTCGATGCCAGCAAGGCGATCTACGCCAAGGCGCGGCGCAGCGGCTACGACGATCAGGACACCGCCGCGGTCTGCGCGGTGCTGGAGAACATGGCCGGCGTGAGGCGAACGGGAAAGCGTAAGCCGCGCTAACTTCGTTTTAAATGTCATCGTCCGCGCAAGCGACGATCCAGTAATCGCCGACCCACCTTGCTTCACTTGAGCGCCGGTGGATACTGGTGCCCCGCATGCGCGGGACATGACAACGTCGGAGTTCGCAAATGTCATCGCTCGAAGGCGAAGCCCGCATGGCCGCGAGCGCGGGCGCGCGCAACACCCATCGGCCGCGCAGCGAGACGCGCGACGGCATGCGCATCGACTGGGACGTGCCGATCGCAATGGACGACGGTCTTGTGCTGCGCGCCGACGTGTTTCGGCCGGTGGCCGACGGCCGCTATCCGGTGATCCTCAGCTACGGGCCTTACGCCAAGGGCCTCGCGTTCCAGGACGGTTATCCGAGCGCCTGGGAGCGCATGGTGCAGCTGCATCCCGATGTCGCCGCCGGGTCGAGCAATCTCTATCAGAGCTGGGAAGTGGTCGATCCGGAAAAATGGGTGCCGCACCAATACGCCTGCGTGCGCGTCGATTCGCGCGGCGCCGGCTGCTCGCCCGGCGTGATCGATCACTTCTCGCCGCGCGAGACCCGCGACTTCTATAACTGCATCGAATGGGCCGGCGTGCAGGATTGGTCGAACGGCAAGGTCGGACTCAACGGCATCTCCTACTACGGCATCAATCAATGGCACGTGGCGAGCCTGCAGCCGCCGCATCTTGCCGCCATGTGCATCTGGGAGGGCGCCGCCGACTGGTATCGCGACATGACGCACCACGGCGGCATGCTCTCGACCTTTTGGGAGAATTGGTACGACATGCAGGTCAAGACCGTGCAATACGGCGCCGGCGAGCGCGGCAAAAGAAGCCGCGTGCATGGCGAGCTGGTTTGCGGTCCCGAAATCCTGTCCGACGAGGAGCTGACCAAAAACCGCGCCGATTTCGGCCGCGAGATTTTAGCGCATCCGCTCGACGACGATTACCACCGCGCCCGCTCGCCGGTGTGGTCCAAGGTCAAGGTGCCGTTGCTGTCGACCGCCAACTGGGGCGGGCAGGGGCTGCACCCGCGCGGCAACTTCGAAGGCTTCGTGCGCGCCGCGTCCAAGCAGAAATGGCTCGAAGCGCACGGCATCGAGCACTGGACGCATTTTTACACCGACTACGGCCGAAACCTGCAGCTGCGCTTTTTCGATTATTTTCTGCACGGCAAGAACAACGGCTGGGACAGGCAGCCGCCGGTGCAGCTGCAGGTCCGCCACGTCGACCGTTTCGCCGAGCGCACCGAGAACCAATGGCCGCTCGAGCGTACCAAATGGACGCGATTTTATCTCGATCCGACCGACGCCGGATTGAAGAGCAAGGCGCCCGGCGGCCGCGGCGTGCTCCGCTTCGACGCCATGGGCGACGGTGTCACGTTCCTCACGCCGCCGCTGCCGCACCAAACCGAGATCACCGGCCCGAGCGCGGTCAAGCTTTATGTGTCATCGAGCACCAGCGACGCCGATATTTTCGCCGTACTGCGCGTGTTCTCGCCCGATCTGACAGAAGTGGTGTTTCAGGGCGCCATCGATCCACATACGCCGATCGGCCAGGGCTGGCTGCGCGCCTCGCATCGCGAGCTCGACAAGAAGCTGTCGACGCCGTACCGGCCCTATCACACCCATCGCCGCCGGCAGCCGCTCAAGCCCGGCGAGATCGTGCCGCTCGACATCGAGATTTGGCCGACATCGATTGTCGCGCCGGCCGGCTACCGCGTTGCATTAACGATCCGCGGCAAAGATTACGTCTATCCGGGCGGCAGCGGCGGCCGGCTGTCGAACTTCAAGAACGAGCTGACCGGCTGCGGACCCTTCCTGCACGACGATCCGCGCGACCGTCCGCCCAACGTATTCGGCGGCGTGGCCGGTCTGCATTTTGGCGGAACAAAGCGCCCGTATCTGCTGCTGCCTGTTATTCCCGCAGAACGACGCGAAACTAGAAAAAAATAGTCGCACCCGCGACAATAGCGGACTTTACGGGACAAACGGCTTATTGGATGATGGTCGCGAAAAGCCCGTGCGCGGGAACGGATCGGCAACGATCATGAGCGCGCGCTTTCGGAAAGATGGGGCGCCAAGGGAGCAAACAGCGATGTCTCGTAAACTCACGTCTCGCAAACTGAGCCGCCGTACGGTTCTGGCCGGCACTGCTGCCGGCGCGGCCGCCGCATTGACGAAATTTCCGGCGCCCGCGATTGCCCAGAACGCGCCGTTCAAGCTCGGACTGTTGACCGTCAAGACCGGCCCCTTGGCCCAGGGCGGCATCCAGATGGAGCAGGGCGTCCTCACCTATCTGAAGGAAAAGAACTACACGCTGGGCGGCCGCAAGGTCGATTTCGTCTCCGCCGACACCGGCGGCAATCCGGCCGGCGCCAAGACCAAGGCGCAGGAATTGGTCGAGCGCGACAAGGTTGACGTTATTCTCGGCCCGCTTGCCGCGTTCGAGCTCTACGCCATCAACGAATACGTCCAGCAGCAGAAGACGCCGACGCTCAGCCTGGCGGCGGCTGACAATCTTACCCAGCGCACGCCCAATCCGTTTCTGCTGCGCGCGTCGGCCACCTCGTCGCAGGCCATGCATCCGATGGGCCACTACGCGGCGACCGAGCTGAAGCTCAAAAAGGTGGTCTGCGTGGTCGAGGACTTCGCCTTCGGCTACGAGCAGATGGGCGGTTTCCAGTCGGCGTTCGAGAAGGACGGCGGCTGCGTCGTCAAAAAACTGTGGCCGCCGATCGTCACGCCCGACTACACGCCGTACATCGCCCAGATCGAGGATTGCGACGGCGTCTGTCAGGGTTTTGCCGGCTCCAATCCGCTGCGCTTCATGAAACAATACGCCACCGCCGGCCTGAAATATCCGGTGGTCACCGGCGAAACCGGCGGCGATGACGCGCTGCTGCACAGCTTCGGCGATGAGGCGCTCGGCCTCGTCAGCAGCAGTCCCTACACGCTCGATCTGGAGAGCGACGGCAATCAGCGCTTCGTCAGCGAGATCATGAAGAACTACAACGTCATTCCGGGCTTCTACGCCGCCGGCCTTTACGTCAACTGCCAGGTGGTCGACGCCGGCCTCAAAGCCGCGGGCGGCGATGCCAGCGACAAGGTCAAGCTGATGAATGCCCTCAAAGGGGTCAGCCTGACCGATACTCCGCGTGGCCCGATCAAGTTCGATCACCTCAACAACGTGGTCGGCACGTTCTACGTTCGCCGTGTCGTCAAGGAAGGCGCGAAATACGGTCTGAAGCTCTGGAGCAAGACCATCAAGACCTACGACAACGTCAGCCAGTTCTGGGACTGGCCGGAGAAAGACTACCTCGCGCATCCGGTCTATTCACGCGACTATCCGGCGCTGAAGAAGTGCTGAGCGAGCGTCGCTTCAGCCGCGCCGGTGGATGATTTCACCCATCGCTGGCGCGGCTCTTGCGAATGCTGGATGCTCCGCGCTCGCGGCGCATGACGGCCGAAAAGGCAACGTTCGCGACCGGCCGCCGGAAGCGTAAGGGCAGACAATGACGTTCTGGCTGCTGCTGACCGTGAACAGCATTACGTTCGGCGGTCTGTTGTTCCTGTTGTCGGCGGGCTTCTCGCTGATCTTCGGGCTGATGCGCATCCCCAATCTGACGCACGGCTCGATGTTCATGGTCGGCGCCTATCTGGGCACCACGTTTCTGTCCGGCGCGCTCGGTTTTACGCTTGATTTCTGGGCGGCTGCGATCCTTGCCGCGATCGAGGTGGCGATCCTCGGCGCGCTGATGGAGCGACTGTTGCTGCGGCGGCTGGCCGGGCAGCAATTGGCGCAGGTGCTGGTCACACTCGGCGTATCGTTCATGGTCGCCGACCTCTGCCTGATGGGCTGGGGCGGCGATCCCATCTCGGTGTCGACGCCGGCGGGCCTTGGCGGCTTTATCCGTGTCGGTCCCGCGGTGTTTCCGCTCTACCGCATGGCGGTGATCGTCATTGCGGTGGTGTTCGCCGTGGCGCTGTGGTTGATGCTCGAGCGCACCCGGCTCGGCGCCATGATCCGTGCCGGCGTCGACGATCCGCAGATGGCGCGCGTCGTCGGCATTCGGGTGTCGCGGCTGTTCACCATCGTGTTCGGGCTCGGCGCCGGCCTTGCCGGTTTCGCCGGCATGATCGGCGGCCCGATTCTCTCGGTCTATCCTGGCCTCGACCAGGACATGCTGCCGCTGGCGCTGGTCGTCGTCATTCTCGGCGGCACCGGCAGCCTGCTGGGTTCGTTCGTCGGCAGCATCATCGTCGGCTTCATCTACAATTTCGGCCAGGCGCTGCTGCCCGAGCTCGCCTATTTCGTGCTGTTCTTGCCGATGGTGCTGGTGCTGGTGCTCCGCCCGCAGGGCCTGTTCGGAGGACAGGTCCTGTGAGCGTCCGCTACGCCCTCGTCGCCGTCGCCATTCTGGCGCTGATCGCCGTGCCGTACGCGATCAGCGAGCAATACTACGTCAACGTCGCCAGCCAGATTTTGCTCTACGCGGTGTTCGCGCTCGGCCTGAACATTCTGGTCGGCTACGGCGGCCTGGTATCGCTCGGCCATGCCGGCTTGTCCGGCGTCGCGTCCTACGCGGCCGCGTATCTGCTCGCCCACGGCCACGGCCACGCCGTCGCCATCGTCGGCGCGCTCGCGGCCGGCCTTCTGACCACCGCCGTGTTTGCCGCGTTGTCGCTGCGCGCGAGCGGCATCAGCTTCATCATGATCACGTTGGCGCTCGGCGAGATCATCTGGGGCCTCGCCTATCGCTGGATCAGCATCACCAACGGCGACAACGGCATCAGCGTGACGAGCCGGCCGGCGCCGCTGGGCATCTCGCTTGCTTCGGCCGACGGCTTCTATAACGCCACGCTGATCGTGTTTTTGCTTTCGCTCGCCGCCTGCGCGATCTTCGTGAACTCGCCGTTCGGCGCCGCGCTCGCCGGCACCCGCGACCAGCCGCGGCGCATGAACGCGCTCGGTTTTCACGTCTGGTTGATCCGGTTCTGGGCCTTCATGTTCTCGGGACTGTTGAGCGCCGTCGCCGGCATCCTGTTCGTCTACTACAACGAATTCATCAGCCCGCAGGCGCTGGCGCTGACCGCCTCGGCCGAAGGTCTGTTGATGGTGATTTCCGGCGGCGCCGGCACGCTGCTCGGGCCGGTCGTCGGCGCCGCGCTCGTGGTTATCGTCAAGAACGTGGTGAGCGCCTACATCGCGCGCTGGAATTTCATGCTCGGCGCCATCTTCGTCGCCATCGTGGTGTTCATGCCCGAAGGCCTGGTGCCGGGCACCGTGCGTCTTGTCCGTGTCGCTTGGCGCAGCGCCAATCGGCCCAAACCCGCTGCCGCTCCGCCCGCGCCCGCCGCGGAGCCCAAGCCATGACCGCGCTCGCCGTCAAAAACCTCAGCAAGTCGTTCGGCGGGCTGCGCGTCACCGCCAACGTCAATCTCGCGGTCGAGCCCGGCGAGCGCCGCCTGATCATCGGCCCGAACGGCGCCGGCAAGACCACGCTGTTCAATCTCATGACCGGCGAACTTACGCCCGACGCCGGCGCGGTGCTGCTGTTCGACCGCGATATCACGCGCGTGCCGAGCCGCAACCGGCCGCATCTCGGCATGGCGCGCACATATCAGATCATCACGCTGTTTCCCAACGACACCATCCTGCGCAACGCCATGCTGGCGCTGCTCGGGCTGTCGCCGCTGCGCTGGAATGCGTTCGCCACGCTGCAGCGCCAGCAGCATCTGCTCGACGAGGCGCGCGCCGCGCTGGGCCGTGTCGGGCTCGAACACATGGCGGATCGGCCGCTGGCGGAAACCTCGTACGGCGAGAAACGGCGGGTCGAGATCGCCATGGCGCTGGCGCAACGGCCGCGCGTGCTGCTGCTCGACGAACCGTTTGCCGGCCTGTCGATCGACGAACGCCGCGACGTGCGGGCGCTGCTCGCCGCCATCCCGCGCGACGTCACCGTGGTGATGATCGAGCACGACATGGATACCGCGCTCGATCTTGCCGACCGCATCACGCTCCTGCATTTCGGCGAAGTGGTGTGCGAAGGCACCCGCGCCGAAGTCGTCGCCGATCCGCGCACGCGGGAGGTTTACCTTGGCGAATAGCGCGCTCAGCCTCCGCGACATCGACGCCTTCTACGGCGACAGCCATGTGCTGCAGAAGGTGTCGTTCGAGCTCGGCGAGGGGCGCTTGCTCGGCCTGCTCGGCCGCAACGGTGCCGGCAAATCGACCTGCATGAACGTCAGCGTCGGCCTTTTGCCGCCGCGCGCCGGCGCTGTCGAAGTGTTAGGCAAGGCGGTGACGCGGCTGCCGCCCGAGGTGATCGCCGCCCACGGCGTCGCGCTGGTGCCGCAGGGCCGGCGCATCTTCAAGAGCCTCACGGTGCGCGAAAACCTGATGGTGGCGGCGCGCGACGTGCAACCCGGTACGCGCCACCAGCCGTGGAACGCGCAGACCGTGTTCGCCATGTTTCCGCGGCTTGCCGAGCGATCGAGCCAGATGGCCGGCTACTTGTCCGGCGGCGAGCAGCAGATGCTCGCCATCGGCCGCGCGCTGATGGCCAATCCCCGCGTGCTGCTGATGGACGAGCCGTCCGAAGGCCTGGCGCCGCAGATCGTCGCCGAGGTCATGGCGACGATCCGCAAGCTCAAGGAGAGCGGCCTCTCCATCGTGCTGGTCGAGCAGAGCCCAAAACTCGTGTTCGACATTGCTGACGATATCGTCATCCTCAATTCCGGCCGCGTCGCTGTGGTCTCCACCGCGGTGGAACTCAAGAACAGCGGAGCTGATCTGCGCCAGCATCTTGGCGTGTTTTGAGTTCGGGCGAATACGGGCTAGACCGGGCCGAGACAGGGATGTGAACGCGGCGGATGAGAAATGGCGCAAGACAATAGCAGCGGGTCTTCAGTGCCGCTGCGTCTCGATACTCCGTCCGCCGCCGTTCGTCCTGCGTCGTCCGTGCCCGGGCCGCTATTTGCGCTGGCGCTGGCCTCGATCTCGCTGATCGCGCCACTGGCGATCCACCTGTTTATGCCGGTGATTCCGGCGGTAAAGGCGGCGTTGAATCTCTCCGATTCACTGGCGCAACTCACGTTCAGCATCGCGCTGTTCACCATGGCGTTCGCCACGCTGGTCTACGGCTCGCTGTCCGACCGCTATGGCCGTCGGCCGGTGCTGCTATCCGGGCTCGGCCTGTTCCTGGTCGGCAGCGCCGTCACCTTGATGGCGAATTCGATTACCCTCTTGGTGCTCGGCCGTTGCATTCAGGCGATCGGCGCCGGCTGCGGCGTGACCTTGGTGCGCGCCATCGCTCAGGACGTCTACGGCCGCGAACGCCTGGTCAAGGCAATCGCCTATCTGACCATGGCCTACACGATCGGGCCGATGATCGCGCCGCTCGTCGGCGGCGTGCTGATCGACGCGTTCGGCTGGCGCAGCGTGTTCGGCTTCGCGCTCGGGGCCGGCGGCCTGATCGCGCTCAATGCCTATCTCGCCGTGTTCGAATCGCGGCCGCCGTCGCCGGCAAACCGCTCCGGCCGCGCCGTGTGGCTCGACTACTTCGATTTGTTCCGCGAGTTGCGGTTCACCGCCTTCGTGCTGCAAAGCGGTTTCTGCACCGCCTCGTTCCTGACGGCGGCGAGCGCGGCCTCGAGCCTGATGAAGGACATGCTGCACCGGCCGTCGTCCGAGTTCGGCGTCTATTTCCTTTTGTTTCCGTTGGGCTTTCTGTCCGGCAATTTCATCGTCAGCCGCATCGGCAGCCGCGCTGCCAACGAAACCATGGTGCTTGCCGGATCGGTGCTTTCGCTCGCCGCGGTGGCGGTGCAATCGAGCCTGTTGCTCGGCGGCCTCGTCACGCCGCTGACGCTGTTCGCGCCCGGCTTCTTCATCACCATGGCGCAAGGCCTGTCGCTGTCCTACGCCCAGGCCGGCGCCATGGCGGTCAATCCGAAGCTCGGCGGTACCGCCGCGGGCATCGGCGTGTTCATGCAGAATTTCGTCGGCGCCGCATTTGCTCAATTGTACGGCCTGCTCGCCGACGGCACGGTGGTGCCGCTGACCTACACCACGACGCTTGCCGCCTGCCTCGGGCTCGTTGTCGCGATCGCGCCGTTCTATCTGGCGCGGCGGCGGCCGGTGCCGCTTTAGTAAACAAACAAAACTATACCGGCCGATCGGAGAAAGCCGTCGATCGCAATCATTTCTTGTTTTGATCCAGATTAATCAAACATCGCCACCGCGCGGGTCCAGCCAGCCGAGCCGCGCGCCACCTTGAACGGAAAGCACGCCACCATGAAGCCGTGGTCGGGAAGCTGTTCCAGGTTGCACAGCTTCTCCATGTGGCAATATGGGATCTCGCGGCCGGCCTTGTGGCCTTCCCAGATGATCGACGGGTCGTGCGTCTCGAGCCAGCGTTTGCGCATGTGCACGAACGGCACGTCCCAGCCCCAGGCGTCGATGCCGGCGACGCGCACGCCGCGCGAGGTCAGAAAGAGCGTGGCGTCGCGGCCCATGCCGCAGCCGGCGGTCAGATACTCCTCGGTGCCGATGCATTCGCTGGCGCGGGTGTTGACCAGCACGATGTCGAGCGGTTTCAGCGCGTGGCCGATGCGTTTGAGCTCGGCCTCGACCTCGGCGGCGCTGACGACGTGGCCGTCCGGCACCTTGCGGAAATCGAGCTTGCCGCCGGGGCGGAAGAACCAGTCGAGCGGCACTTGGTCGATGGTCATCATCGGCTTGCCGTCGATGGAGCGCGACTGGAAGTGGATCGGCGCGTCCATGTGCGTGCCGTTGTGCGTGGTCAGCTGCACCTGCTCGATGGCCCAGCCTTCGCCGTCCGGCAGATCCTGGGGCTGCAATCCGGGAAACAGCTCGCAGAGAAGCGGCGCGGTGTCGGCGTTGCTGCGATACTCGATCTTCGGCCGCATGAACGGCGGGTCGTACACCGTCTCGCTGTCGAGCGGCGACGACAGATCGACGATCCGGCTGGGCAGCCTCATGGCTCTCATTTCCTCATCGTGCATGCGTGGGACGATTGCAGCTTATCATAAGGAACGCGGCCTTCGGGCTTGCCAATGCCGTGTGCCGGCGGCTAAACGCGCGGCGAGCGATAGCATCGAGGTCCCGCATGAGCGAGCAATGGAATAAGTACGACAAGACTGCCGCGCGCCGCCACGGCAAGCCCGGACGCGAGGTGCGGCCCAAGAGCACCACGATCGACGTCCATGCCCATGTCGGCATTCCGGAGGCGGCCAAATTCGTCGAGCCGCATCTCGACTGGGCGACCATTCCGCTCGCCCATTTCGCCACGCCGGAGACCAAGGCGCTGTCGGCCAAGCAGGAGGCCGATATCCGCGGCCGCGCCGGCGTCGATCGCCGGCTCGCCGATCTCGACGCCATGGGCGTCGACATCCAGATGATCGCGCCGCCGCCGCCGCAATGCTACTACACGGTGCCGCTCGACATCGCCGTGCAGGCGACGCGGCTCGTCAATAACGGCATCGCCGCGTTCTGCGCGCAGAAGCCGGATCGATTCAAGCCGTTCGGCTCGGTGCCGATGACCGACGGCGGCGAGGCCGTCAAGGAGCTGGAGCGTTGCGTCAAGACGCTCGGCTTCACCGGCATCGAGGTTTTGACCAACGTCGCCGGCAAGGAATTGTCCGATCCCGCTTTCACGCCGTTCTGGAACAAGGCCGAGGAGCTCGGCGTATTGGTGATGATTCACCCGAACGGTTTTACCGACGCCTCGCGGCTGTCGCGGTTTTATTTCAACAACGTCCTCGGCAATCCGCTGGAGACGACGATCGCGCTGCACTATCTGATCTTCGACGGCGTGCTGGCGCGCCATCCCAAGCTGAAGGTTTTGGCCGTGCACGGCGGCGGCTATCTGGGCGCTTATCCGGGGCGCATCGACCATGCCTGGGGCGCGCGCTCCGACAGCCACGCCGACCTGAAAGAGCCGCCGACCGCCTATCTCAAGCGCGTCTATGTCGACACCGTGGTGTTCACGCCGCATCAGCTCGCCGAGCTGGTGCGCACGTTTGGCGCCGACCACGTGCTGATGGGCACCGATTATCCCTACGACATGGCCGAATACGATCCGGTCGGCCATATCGCCGGCGTCGAGGGCTTTGACGCCACGACCATCGCGGCGCTCGCCGGTGGCAACGCCAAGACGCTGCTCGGGCTGTAGGGCCTGTGACCGGATTGCCGGCTCCGCGCCGAGCCGGTAAACCAATCCGCCGCCGCAAATCGGTCATGTCACCGTGCGACGGCCTTTCGGCCGGGATCGTGGAAACTAACGCATGGTGCGGCGGCGCGTCATAGAGGAGCCGAGCTCGCGGCTCGCGGTCTGGTCGCTGCGGTTGGCGCTGTTTTCGCTGGCCGCGACGTTCATCGCCATCGTCATCGTGCGCTCGGGCGCGCTCGACATCGTCCCGGCGCTGTCGACCTTGGCGGGCGCGCTGGTGCTCGCCGTGGTCGCCATTCTGCTGGCGCTCGGCGCCGGCATCGTGATCTGGCGCCAAGGCTGCGGCGGCGTGCGGCAGGCGCTGTTCGCGATCCTGATCGGCTGCGCGCTGATCGCCTATCCGGCCTATCTCGGCGCCAAGGCCTACAAGCTGCCGTCGATCTACGACGTCACCACCGATCCGATCGATCCGCCGCAATTCGACGCCATCGCCCGGTTGCGGCCGCGCGACGCCAATCCGGTGACCTATCAGGGCCTTTACGCCGCCGAGCTGCAGCACACTGCCTATTCGGACATCGAGCCGGAAGAGAGCAGCGCCACGCCGCAAGAAGCATACGACGCCGTGATGAAGGTCATCACCCGGCGGCGCTGGCGCATCGTCGATGCGCGTCCGCCGCAGCCGGCAGCGCCGGCGCCGGCGCCGGCGCGCGCGTCAAACCCGCGGCAGGTGCGCGACGAGCCGGCGGCGGCGTCCGATGCCATCATCGAGGCGGTGGCGCGTTCGCTCATTCTCGGCTTCCGCGAGGACGTGGTGGTGCGCATCCGCGCCACCGGCGACGGCACCCGCATCGACGTGCGCTCGGCCTCGCGCTACGGCCGCAACGATCTCGGCAGCAATGCCGCGCGGGTGCGCGACCTCATTGGCGCGATAGACGATGTTCTGTCGACGCCGCATCCCGACAAGGCGCCGGCGGCCAAGCCGCCGCGGCCCAATCAGCCGGCGCGCGGCGGCCACTCGGCCAAACGGTAAGTGCCGCCGATCGCTGCCGGCCCGTCGGTGGTGACAACGCCCCGCGCGACCAGATCCTCCAGATGCGCCAAGCTCGACAGCCCGGCGGCGCCGGCGAGCCGCGGGTCGAGCCCGATGTAGACGGCTTTGACGATGGTCGGAATGTCGGCTTCGCCTTTGCCGAGCCGATGCAGGATCGAGGCTTCGCGGCCGCGGCGGTGCTCGGCGAGGAAGCGCACGTAGCGCTGAGCGTCGCGCACGGGCGCGCCGTGGCCCGGCAGGTAAACGGGCTCGCTGCGCCGGCCGAGCTTTTCCAGCGACGCCATGTAATCGATCATGGCGCCGTCGGGCGGCGCCACGATGGTGGTCGACCACGCCATGACGTGATCGCCGGCGAACAGCAGATCGCGCTCCTTGAAGGCGAACGCCATGTGGTTGGCGGTGTGGCCGGGCGTCGTCACTGCTTCCAAGGTCCAGCCGTTGCCGGCGACCACCTCGCCGTCGGCGAGCGCGACATCGGGGCGAAACGCCATGTCGGCGGACGCATCGAGCCGGCGGGTTTCGCCGATGTGCAGCGGCCGCGCCAAGCGGTGCGGTCCTTCTGCGAACACTTGCGCGCCGGTCGCGGCCTTGATCTTCGGCACCGCAGGCGAGTGGTCGCGATGGGTGTGGGTGACGAAAATGTGCGTCACCGTCTCGCCGCGCACGGCGTCGAGCAGCGCCGCAACGTGAGCGTCATCGTCGGGTCCGGGATCGAGGATCGCGACCTTGCCGCGGCCGATGATGTAGCTGACCGTGCCCTTGTAGGTGAACGGCCCCGGATTGTTGGCGACGACGGCGCGCACGTCCGGCGCCACCTCTTTGGCCTGGCCGGGCACGAGATCGAAACTTTTGTCGAACGGGATGTCGTCGCTCATATGTCAGGCTCGAATCAAAACGGCGTGCGGCTGCGGATCGCGGCGGCCAGCGTACCTTCGTCGAGATAATCGAGCTCGCCGCCGACCGGCACGCCGTGGGCGAGGCGGGTCACCTTGACGTTCGCCTCATGCAGCAGGTCGGTGATGTAATGCGCGGTGCTCTGGCCGTCGACGGTGGCGTTGAGCGCGAGGATGATTTCGTTGACGGCCGGATCGTGGGCGCGCTTGACCAGCGCGTCGATGGTGAGATCGTCCGGGCCGATGCCGTCGAGCGGCGACAGGGTGCCGCCGAGCACGTGATAGCGCGCCCGGATGGCCTGCGCGCGCTCCAGCGCCCACAGATCGGCGACGTCGGCGATCACCACGATGGCCGACGGATCGCGGTGCGGATCGGTGCAGATGGCGCACGGATTCTGCGAGTCGATATTGCCGCAGGTCCGGCATATCTCGATCTTCTCGATCGCGGTCTGCAGCGCCGCGGTCAGCGGCGCCATCAGCGCCTCGCGCTTCTTGATCAGAAACAACGCCGCGCGTCGCGCCGAACGCGGCCCGAGCCCCGGCAGCCGCGCCAGCAGCTGAATAAGGCGATCGATTTCCGGTCCGGCCGAGATCGTAGCCATGTCTATTCCCCTCCTCCTTGCGGGGAGGGGCCAGCGGTGGGGGTCGTGAGGAGATGCGCCGGCGTGCACGCCTGCGCATCGCCGCACCACCCCCTACCCTGTCCCTCCCCCGCAAGGGGGGAGGGAACGCAGCGGCAGCGCCCGTCGTTTGCTGCGCCGCTCATCTCAGAACGGGTTCAGTCCGGGCGGCAGCGGCAGGCCGCCGGTGAGCGCCTGCATTTTTTCCGCGAGCGTCGTTTCCAGCTTGCGCTTGGCGTCGGCATGAGCGGCGACCAGCAGATCTTCGACGATCTCTTTCTGGTCGGGCTTGAAGAGCGAATCGTCGATGCGGGTGTTGCGCATGTCGCCTTTGCCGGACAGCGTCACGGCGACCAGCCCGCCGCCGGCGCTGCCTTCGACCTCGAGGCGATCGAGCTCGGCCTGCATCGCCTCCATCTTCGACTTCAGCTCGGCGGCCTGCTTCATCAGATCGGTAAAATTCGGCATTGCTGTTTACTCCTCGTCGCCCGGCGCGGCGTCGCCGTCACCAGGCAACGGCGTGTCGTCGCCTTCGGTTGCAGCCGCGCCGGCCGGCGGGCGCACGTCGACGATCTCGGCGCCGGGAAAGCGCGACAGCACCGCCTGCACCAGCGGGTCGGCGCGCACGGTATCTTTCAGTTCCGCTTTGCGGGCTTCGGCCTGGGCGCGCAGGGTCGGTGCGCCGGCTTCCGCCGAGATCGCGACCATCCAGCGCCGGCCGGTCCACTCGCTGAGCTTTTTCGACAGGTCGCCAACCAGCGTCTTGGCCGCGCTCGGCTCCAGCGCGATCTCGAGCGTGCCGTCCTCGCAGCGGACCAGGCGCACGTCGCGCTCGAGCGCGCTCTTCAGATTGAGGTCGCGCTTCTCGGTCACCAGTGCGATCAGATCCTCGAAGCGGGCGAGGGTGCGCACCGGTGCGGCGCCGGTTTCCTGCGGTGCATCGAGCGCGGCCGTCACCGGTGCGCTCAGCGCCGCACGCGGCCCGCCATTGCGCGGTTCGGGGCGCGACGGGCTTTGCGACCGCACCGGCGCCTCGGACCGCGTCATCGACGGAGCGCTCGCGCTGCCGCCATTGCCGCGTGGCGCCGACGAATCCGACAGCGCGCGCACCACCTCGTCCGGCGTCGGCAGATCGGCCGCGTAGGCGATACGGACCAGAACCATCTCGGCGGCGGCCAGCGGCCGGCCGGCGGCTTCGACCTCGGCGATGCCCTTGAGCAGCATCTGCCAGGTCCGCGCCAGGACGCGCATGGAGAGCTTCTGGGCAAAGCCGCGGCCGCGGGTGCGCTCGGCTTCGGTGAGCGACACGTCGTCGGCCAGCGCCGGCACGATCTTCAGCCGCGTGACGAAATGGGTGAACTCGGCGAGATCGCCGAGCACCATGGCGGGCTCGGCGCCGGTGTCGTACTGGTCGCGCAGCTCGGTGAGCGCCTTGGCGACGTCCGCGCGCATCAGCGCCTCGAACAGGTCGATCACCCGGGTGCGGTCGGCAAGCCCGAGCATTTGGCGCACGTCCTCGGCGCGCACCGGGCCGGCCGAATTTGTTTCGTTGCCGGCTCCGCCGGCGTGTGCGATCGCCTGGTCGAACAGCGACAGGCAATCGCGCACCGAGCCCTCGGCGGCGCGCGCGATCAGCGCCAGCGCTTCCGGCTCGGCCGAAATATTTTCCTTCGCGGCGATGCCTTGGAGGTGCTTGACCAGCAGCGCCGCATCGACCCGGCGCAGATCGAAGCGCTGGCAGCGCGACAGCACCGTGATCGGCACCTTGCGGATCTCGGTGGTGGCGAACACGAATTTTGCGTGCGGCGGCGGCTCCTCGAGCGTCTTGAGCAGCGCGTTGAAGGCGGCGCCTGAGAGCATGTGCACTTCGTCGAGGATGTAGACCTTGTAGCGCGCCGACACCGGCGCGTAGCGGATCGCGTCGTTGATGGCGCGCACGTCGTCGACGCTGTTGTGCGAGGCGGCGTCCATCTCGATGACGTCGAGATGGCGGCTTTCCATGATCGCCTGGCAGTGCACGCCGAGCGCCGGCATGCTCACCGTCGGCCCTTTGATCGAGCCGTCCGGCAGCTCGTAATTGAGCGCGCGGGCGAGGATGCGCGCCGTCGTGGTCTTGCCGACGCCGCGCACGCCGGTGAGGATCCAGGCCTGCGGAATGCGGCCGGATTCGAACGCGTTGGAGATGGTGCGCACCATGGCGTCCTGGCCGATCAGGTCGGCAAAGGTCGACGGCCGGTATTTGCGCGCCAGCACGCGATACGGTGCGGATGGTGTCGCGGCGTCGTTCATCGAAAGCGGCATGACCTCGTTTTGCGGACCCCCACCCCGACCCTCCCCCTTTCAGGGGGAGGGGGCAAGTGCTTGGCGATCTCTTTCCTCCCTCGCGAACGGGAGGGAGCAAGTGGTCGGCGATCTCTTTCCTCCCCCTGAAAGGGGGAGGAATAAGGTGGGGGTCCGTCGCAATGACGGCGCATCGGGCGATAAAAAGTCTCGCAGGGTGGGAGGCTGACGAGCGACCCGAACCGCGCTCGTTAGGGCTGCTTCCTTCCGGACCTGACCCGGTTGGCGAGTGGCTCGTCCACCGCCAACCTCCCGGCCGTTTATATCGGCCGGGCAGGGCGAGAAAGCAAGTTGGCGCCCCTTCTTCATCCTCCCCCGCGAAGCGCAGCGAAGCGGGGGAGGGGGACCATCCGGAGCGAGCGATAGCGAGCGCAGGATGGTGGAGGGGGCGCGGGCGGTGACGAAACTCTTGTAACGAAAGCGAAGCGGCGAGTCAGAGGCCCCTTCCACCATCTTGCTGCGCAAGATGGTCCCCCTTCCCCGCGCGATGCGCAGGGAAGGATAAGACGCGAGGCTCACCCGAAGCCCCAGGAGATGAGGTCGCGCAGCGCGCTCCGCCGCACCACCCATTCGGCGTGCGAGGCCGGCGGCACGCGGTGGCGCCCGCCGGCGATCACCTCCTTCTCGGCCCTGACCCGTTCCGCCGGCGGCGTGAACGGCAGGCCGTGCATCAGGCACGCGGACTGATTGCCGCAGCAGCGCCGATGCCGCCGGCACGGCTTCTTCTTGCAGCGCCGCCAGAACTCGAACGCGTCGCAATAGAGCCGCTGCACGGCCAGATGCGCCGCATCCATGATCGCGCGGCCCTGCTCGTAGGTGCGGCGTTTCAAAAAATCTTTTTCGGTCGGCTGGTCGTCCTTACGCGACTTTTTCTTCGGCATCTCGGTTCTCCAAATTTTTGCTGCGATGTTCCTCTCCTCGTCACCGCCGGGCTTGACCCGGCGGTCCATGCTGAAGTGCGGCAAACAGAGCTGGCCGCGGATCAAATAAAACGGCGCTGCCGCATGGATTGCCGGGTCAAGCCCGGCAATGACGACGGAGAAGGCAAGCGTTCTCGTTCTCGCGATGCGGTGCATCCGAGGTTTTGGGCACGGCACGGGGCAAGACGCCGGGCGGGATCGCGTCACGCCGAAGTTTTCAAGACCGGGCGGTAGGACCGGCTTCGGCTCGATCAAGCTGGGCGCACGGCCCGGATTGCGTAGCGCAATCCGGGAAGCGAATTGCGAATGGCGAAT
>Ga0070741_10002682_pt1 | contig 46669 bp, 38 predicted proteins | sample Coa_R1_4_FD_66440 | JGI IMG/M metagenome (GOLD analysis project Ga0070741, IMG submission 66440) | Surface soil microbial communities from Centralia Pennsylvania, which are recovering from an underground coalmine fire - Coalmine... | ecosystem: Environmental > Terrestrial > Soil > Unclassified ... | reverse complement strand
ATCACCGCGACCGCGCACGTGCTCGACGAGGACGCGGTGCTGCGTTGAGGCGTCACCGAGAGGAGCGCGGGTCGTCGATCGTCGAGTTCTCGGTCATCGGCGTCCTCGGGTTCGGGCTGCTCGTGCAAGTCGTCGTGCTGTTCGGCGTGTTGCACCGGGCGACGCTCGCGACATCGGCCGCGGCACGCGAGGTCGGTCGCGTCGTCGTGCTCGCACCGACCGACGACGCCGCGATGCGACGAGCAACCGCGGTCGTGGAGGACGCCGCGCGCGACCACGGTCTCGCCCCCGGCTCGCTGCAGCCCCGCGTCGAGGGTCGCGTTGCACGCGGCGCGCAGCTCCGCGTCACGGTCCGCACCGAGGTCGCGGTGTTCCGGCTGCCGTTCGTGGGCGATGTCGTGCCGTCGGTGTCGGTCCCGGTCGAGGCGACGCACGTCGTGCAGGTCGACCGCTACCGCTCGTTCGGATGATCGCCGGTCGCGCGCGGCGCGAGGGGGGCCAGGCCGCGGTGCTGCTGCTCGGCGTGCTCGCGCTCGCGGTCGTGTTCGTCGCGCTCGCGGTCGACGGCGCACGCCTGCTGACCGTGCGCCGTGACCTCCACGCGGTCGCGGACTCGGCCGCGCTCGCCGGCGCCTCGGCGATCGACGAGCACGCGTACCGTGAGACCGTCGGTCACGACATCCGGCTCGACGCGCAGCTCGCGCGCGATGCCGCCGAGCGGGTCCTTGCCGCGTCGGGCCTGCCCGAGGGCACGACCGTCCAGGTCGACGTGGACGAGACCGGCGTCGACGTCCGCATCACGCGGGACGTACCGACCGTGTTGCTGCGCACCGCCGGACTGACCAGCGAGCGCATCGGGGCGCACGCCCGCGCCGAGCCGCGCCGGTTGTGAGCGGCGCGCGGATCAGCCGGCGCGGCGTTCGCCGCCGTGGGCGTCCTGCGCGTCGGCCAGTTGCCACGTGCTGAGGTCGTCGGCGGGATGGTCGCCGAGGTCCGCGGCCGAACGCGGCACCCCGAACAGGAAGCCCTGCGCCATGTCGCAGCCCAGCGTGCGGAGCTCGCCGAGCTGCACCGGCGTCTCCAGACCCTCGGCCACCGCGCGCAGGCCGAGCGCATGGGCCATGGTGACGACCGCGGTGACGATCGCGGAGTCACCCGGCTCGTGGCCCAGCCCGTCGACGAAGCTGCGGTCGACCTTCAGCGCCTCCACCGGGAAGCGCTTGAGGTAGCTGAGCGACGAGTAGCCCGTGCCGAAGTCGTCGACGCTGAGGTGGACGCCGAGAAGACGCAGCGCACGCAGCGTCGACACCGCCGACTCGGCGTCGTGCATCAGCGTGCTCTCGGTGATCTCGAGCCACACCGCGTCGGGGTCGATGCCGGTCTCGGCGAGGATGCGCGTCACCTCGTCGTGCAACGTGGGCTCGGCGAGCTGGCGCGGCGAGAGGTTCACGCTGATCGTCAACGGGCGCGCGCCTGCGGGCCGGTGGTGCTGCCACTCGACGACCTGGCGGCACGCCTCCTCGAGCACCCACGCGCCGAGCGGCACGATCAGGCCGGTCTCCTCTGCGAGCGAGATGAAGTCGCCCGGGTGGACGAGCCCCCGCGTCGGGTGCTGCCAGCGGACGAGGGCCTCGAAGCCCGACACGCGTCCCGTCTCGAGGTCGACGACGGGCTGGTAGTGCACCTCGAACTCGCCGCGCTGCAGCGCGCGGTGCAGGTCGTTGCCGGTGCGCAGGTGATGGACGGCACGGTCGTGCGTGCGCTCGTCGAACACCTCCGTGCGCGCCCGGCCCTGGTCCTTCGCGCGGTACATCGCGGTGTCCGCGTCGCGCAGCAGGTTGTCCGCGCTGTCGCCGGGACGACCGGAGACGGCGACGCCGATGCTCGCGGTCACGAACACCTCGCCCTCCGGGAGCAGGACGGGGCGGGCGACCGCGTGCGCCATGCGCGACGCGATCTCGACGGTCGCGTCCTCGCCGAGGACGTCGTCGCACAGCACGACGAACTCGTCCCCGCCGAAGCGCGCGACCGTGTCGCTCGGCCGGAGCGCGCCGCGGAGCCGGTCGGCGACGGCGACGAGGAGCCGGTCGCCCGCCGTGTGACCGAGGCTGTCGTTGACGAGCTTGAAGCGGTCCAGGTCGAGGAACACGACACCGACGCGCGTACCTCTGCGCTCGGCGCGCGTGAGCGCGTGCTGGAGACGGTCCATGAACAGCACGCGGTTCGGCAGCCCGGTTAGCGGGTCGTGGATCGCCGCGTGCGCGAGCCGGTCCGCGATCGCCTTCCGCTCGGTGATGTCCTCGGTCTGGCCGACGGTGTACAGCGGGTTGCCGTCCGCGTCGCGCACGAGCGACACGCTGAGTGACGTCCAGACGGTGCGCCCGTCGCGGTGGATGTAGCGCTTCTCGATCCGGTAGCCCTCGACGCCGGTCTCCTTCAGCCGCGCGAGCTCGGCCTGGCTCATCGCGACGTCGTCGGGGTGCGTGAGGTCGGCCATGCGGACGCCGACGAGTGCCTCGGGCGTGTAGCCGAGGATGCGACCGAGGGACTGATTGGCCCGCATCACGACGCCCTCGACGTCGGTGATGCACATCCCGATCGGTGCCTCCTCGAACGCGATCCGGAACAGCTCCTGCGCCTCGGCGAGCGCGGTCGCGGCCTTCCGGCGCTCCGTGACGTCCCGCACGGAGATCACGTGGCCGCCGATCGCGGGGTTCCGCGTCAGGTTGCTCGCGACGGCCTCGACGTCGACCCACGTGCCGTCAGCGCGACCGGCGCGGCATCGGCACGGCTCGTTCAGCCGGCCCTCGGCGAACTGCGCGAACGCCTCGATCGCCCGCTCACGGTCGTCGGGGTGGACCAGCGTGGTGATGTTCCAACCGACCGCGGCGTGACGCGGGTATCCGAGCATCCACTCGAACGCCGGGCTCGCGTACCGGATGACACCGTCGTCGTCGACGACGAAGAAGATGTCGCTCGAGCTCTGGACGATCGCCTGGAACCACGCCTCGCTGGCCCGCAGCGACTCGGTTGCTTCGTTGACCAGTCGCTGCGCGCGCGTCTCGGAACGGCGAACGATCTGTGCGATGACGAACACGAGGAAGCTCAGCGCCAGCCCGGCGTAGAGCAGGAGCGCGCGCGTCGACGCGACCTCCGGGTCCTCGGTGTCGAAGAACGCGCGGTACTGGACCGTCCACGTGTGCCCGTCCACGGTCGTGACGCGCATCGTGCGTGTCGGCGCGGGCCGTTCGTTGGCGAGCTTCGCCGTCGGCACGTGGGCCATCGCCTTCGCCGCGCTGGTCGTCGCGCCGTCGTACAGCGCCACCCGCTCGAACCCCGGTGTGCGCGCGACGACGCTCTGCAGGAAGGCCTGCGCGTCGACGACCGCGATCGCCCATCCGCGCAGCTCGGCGCGACGGGCCGGCAGCTCCGCGGGGACCGTCGGCGACGTGTAGACCGGCGCGATCGCGGCGAACGCGCCGCCGCCCGATCCGATGCGTACCTTCGCGTTGGCGTCGAACGTGTACGAGTCGCTGAACGTGACGTCACCGAGATCACGCGCGTGGTCGAGCGCGGCCGTCGCACCCGGCACCGCGCCCACGTCGACCCCGTCGATCGTGTCGGCGAGGACCGCCGGCTCGGCGTTCGTGACCGTCATCCGTCCGCCCGGGCCGGCCTGGACGAACCCGATGCCGAGCACGCCCGGCTCGCGCTGCATGAGGTTCACGACCGCGGTGTACGACGCCAGGCTCGAGCCCGACGCGCCCGTCCCTGCGTCGAACCACGCGTGCGCCCCGGCGAGCGCGGAGCGCACGTGCCCGAGCTGCGTCGTCAGCGCGTCGGTCAGCTCGGCTTGGTGCTCGCGGTCGCGGCGGCGCTGTGACGCGTCGCGATCCGCGAGGGAGTGACCCCACACGGCGAACGTGAGCCCGACGCAGGCGGCGAGCAGGATCCAGGCGGTCCAGCGCGACCGCAGCCACCGCGGGCCGACCGTCCGCGCCGCCGCGGGCTCGACCCGCGACGAGGGCACCCCGAGGCGGGCCGACTCCGGGACGGGCGCGACCTCGCGGGCTCCGCGCCGGCGGCCCGTTCGCTTGCCGGCGACCCGTCGGACGCGGGTCCCGGCCGGTTGGGAGACGCAGTCCGGCGGTCGCCGCGCGGACGCGCGGTCACCGTCACCCCCCGGTTCGGGGGTCGTGGCCGGCTGCGTCGGTTCCACGATTGCCGATCGGCACGTGCACCCACCCCGTTGAGGGTTTCGAGTGAAGTGCCGGGGTTCGGGACGGCCACCGGGGCACCCGGGCTCGCGCGCCGGGTGGGCGGCGGGGGAAGATGGAGGTCATGAGCGAGCACCACGCGGCGAGCGAGGACGAGCGGCACACCGACTCAGGGATCGAGATCCGACCCGTGTACACCGCCGACGACCTGGCGGCGTTCGATCCCGGGGAGAGGCTCGGCCTCCCGGGCGAGCCGCCCTACACCCGCGGCGTCTACAAGGAGATGTACCGGTCCCGCCCGTGGACGATGCGCCAGTACTCGGGCTTCGGCACCGCGAAGGAGACCAACGAGCGGTTCCACTACCTGCTCGGGGCCGGCCAGACCGGCCTCTCGTGCGCCTTCGACCTGCCGACCCAGATGGGCTACGACTCCGACCATCCCCGCGCCGAGGGCGAGGTCGGCAAGGTCGGCGTCGCGATCGACTCGCTCGAGGACATGGAGATCCTGCTCGCGGGTCTCCCGCTCGATCGCGTCACGACGTCGATGACGATCAACGCGACCGCCGCGATCCTCCTCCTGCTGTACGAGCTCGTCGCGGAGAAGCAGGGTGTGCCGTCGACCGCGATCGGCGGCACGGTCCAGAACGACCTCCTGAAGGAGTACGTGGCCCGGGGTACCTACATCTACCCGCCGCGGCCGTCGATGCGGATCATCACGGATCTGTTCGCGTACTGCCGCGAGCGCATCCCGAAGTGGAACACGATCTCGATCTCCGGGTACCACATCCGCGAGGCGGGCTCGACGGCGGTCCAGGAGATCGCGTTCACGCTGTCGAACGCGATCGCGTACGTGCAGGCCGCGATCGACGCCGGTCTCGACGTCGACGAGTTCGCGCCGCGCCTGTCGTTCTTCTGGAACGGCCACAACAACTTCTTCGAGGAGGTCGCGAAGTTCCGGGCCGCGCGGCGCATGTGGTATCGGATCATGGGCGAGCGGTTCGGCGCGAAGAACGAGCGCTCGAAGCTGTTGCGCTTCCACACGCAGACGGGCGGATCGACGCTCACCGCGCAGCAACCCGAGAACAACGTCGTGCGCGTGTCGCTGCAGGCGCTCGCCGCCGTGCTCGGCGGCACCCAGTCGCTGCACACGAACGGCTTCGACGAGGCGCTGGGGTTGCCGACGGAGAAGGCCGCCAAGATCGCGCTGCGGACGCAGCAGATCATCGCCAACGAGTCGGGCGTGACCGACACCGTCGACCCGCTCGCGGGCTCGTACTTCGTGGAGTCGCTCACCGACGAGGTCGAGGCGGCTGCGTGGCGCTACATCGAGCGGGTCGACGAGCTGGGCGGCGCGGTCGCGGCGATCGAGGCCGGCTTCATGCAGGACGAGATCGAGCAGGCCGCGTTCGAGTGGGCGAAGGGCGTCGACGAGGGGCGGAAGGTGATCGTCGGCGTGAACCGCTACGCCGACCCGGAGCAGGGCGAGCCCGAGGTGTTCCCGATCGACCCCGAGCTCGAGCGCAGGCAGGCGGCGGCCGTCGCCGCGGTGCGGGCGCGTCGTGACGCGGCGGCGGTGAAGGCCGCGCTCGAGGACGTGCGCAGCGCGGCGCGCGGCACGCAGAACCTGCTCCACCCGATGCGCGAGGCCCTCGCGCGCTACGCGACGCTCGGCGAGGTGAGCGACGTGCTGCGCGACGAGTTCGGCGTCTACCAGCCGACCCGGTAGCCGCGCGGCGCGAGACGGTCGCCGGTCGGTCATCCGGCGCGCCGGAGCGTCTTCGCGGGCTCGGGGACGCGCGCCCGCTGGAGCGCGAGCCGGGCGGCCGCGACGCCCCGCCGGCCGGCTCGCCGCGTCTGCGGGTCGAGGTGCCACGGCCGGGTGTCGCCGCCTTCGAGGAGACGCAGTTGGTTGCTCATGGCCCGAGTATCGGCGCGGGGTGTGACACTCAACGCGGGCGAGCGCAGCAGCGGGCAGCTCTCGAGCGGTGCATCGTCGGCGTGACCAGGGCCTTCGCGGCGGCCGGGTCCTCGCAACCGCGGTTCGCCGCGGCGGGTCCCTCGTACACTCGTCGCCCGATGGAGGCGCGCCCCGCGACGTATCTCGACCACGCCGCGACGACGCCCATGCGACCCGAGGTCCTCGCCGCGATGACGCCGTACCTCACGGACGTCCACGGCAACCCCTCCGGGATGCACGGCGTCGCGCGGGCGGCGAAGCGCGCCCTCGAGGAGGCGCGCGAGCGGGTGGCCGTCGCGATCGGTGCCCGGCCGGGCGAGGTCGTGTTCACGAGCGGCGGCACGGAGGGCGACAACCTCGCGCTGAAGGGTGCGGCACGCGCCTCGCGGGACGCGAATCGGGCGCTCGATCGGGTCGTCGTCACGGCGTTCGAGCACAAGGCCGTCCTGCGTGCCGCCGATCGGCTCGCGCGCGACGGCTTCCGGGTCACGCACGCGCCGGTCACGCGTGACGGCTCCGTGGACCTGGCTGCGTTGGCCGACACGCTCGACGACCGCACGTCGGTGGTGTCGGTGATGACGGTCAACAACGAGGTCGGCACCATCCAGCCGATCGACGAGGTCGCCGCGCTGCTTCGCGAGCGCGCGCCCCAGGCGGTGCTCCACACCGACGCGGTGCAGGCCGGGGCATGGCTCGACCTCCGGCGCGCGACTGCGGGTGCGCACCTCGTCAGCGTGTCCGCGCACAAGCTCGGTGGTCCGAAGGGTACGGGCGCGCTGACCGCGCGCGACGGTACCCGCGTCGAGCCCGAGATCGACGGCGGCGGGCAGGAGCGCGGCCTGCGGTCGGGGACCGTCGACGTCGCGGGCGCGGTCGGTCTCGCGACCGCGCTCGAGCTCGCGCAGCGTGACGTCGTGCAGGAAGCGACGCGTGTCGCGGCGCTGCGCGACCGCCTGCTCGACGGGTTGCTCGCGTCGTGCCCGGGATCGTGGTGCAACGGCGCGCGCGACGTCGGCGCGCGCGTCGCGGGCAACGCGAACGTCGGCTTCCCGGACGTCGACGGGCAGACGCTCCTCGTCCTCCTCGACACGCTCGGGGTGTGTGCCTCGGCGGGGTCGTCGTGCTCGTCGGGCGCGTTGGAGCCGTCGCACGTGCTGCTCGCGATGGGGCTCGACCGTGCCGCCGCGCGGGGGTCGATCCGGTTCACGCTCGGGTGGTCGTCGACCATCGACGACGTCGACCACGCGCTGGCGGTCGTGCCGGACGCGGTGACACGCCTCCGCGGCGTCGGGATCGCAACGTGAGCCGGGTGATGGTCGCGATGAGCGGGGGCGTCGACTCGTCCGTCGCGGCCGCGCTGCTGCAGGAGGAGGGTCACGACGTCGTCGGCGTGACCCTGAAGCTCTGGGGCGGGCCGAGCGACTCCGGGTGCTGCAGCGTGAGCGACGTCGAGGACGCCCGTCGCGTCGCGGCGCAGCTCGACGTGCCGCACTACGTGCTCGACCTCACCGACGACTTCGAGCGCGGCGTCGTCGATCCGTACGTCGACGGGTACGCGCGCGGGCAGACCCCGAACCCGTGCGTCGAGTGCAACCGCGTCGTCAAGTTCGGCGCGCTGCTCGCGCGCGCCGTCGCGCTCGACTGCGACGCGCTGGCCACCGGCCACCACGCACGGGTCGTCGACACGCCGCTCGGCCGGCGCGTCGCACGTGGCGCGGACGCCGCCAAGGACCAGTCGTACGTGCTCTACATGCTCGACGGGCCGGTGCTCGACCGCGTCGTGCTGCCGGTGGGCGAGATCGACAAGCCGACCGTGCGCGCGCACGCGCGACGGCTCGGCCTGCGGACCGCCGAGAAGCCCGACAGCATGGACGTCTGCTTCGTGAGGCGCAACGACCGCGCGACGTTCATCGCCGCCCGCTCGGCGCCCGTACCGGGCCCGATCGTGGACGCCGACGGCCGCGTCGTCGGCACGCACGACGGGATCGGCGCGTTCACCGTGGGGCAACGGCGCGGCCTCGGGGTCGCGGTGGGTGAGCGTCGCTACGTCGTCGGCGTCGACGCGGCGACCGCGACGGTCACGATCGGCCGGCGCGCCGAGCTGCTGCGCGACGAGGTCCACCTTCGGGACGTCGTGGTGCACTCGCCGGTGTCGCGCGTCGACGCGCAGGTGCGCGCGCACGGAACGCCGGTTCGCGCGACGTTCGACGGCGAGACGGTGCGCTTCGACGTACCGCAGCCGCGCGTCGCGCCCGGGCAGGTGGTCGCGCTCTACGACGGCGACGTGATCGTTGCGGGCGGCGTCGCAGCCTGACGGGCGCGCATGACCGACCTCGCCTGGGGCGTCGCGCTCGTCGTCGCGGTCGGTGCGATCGTCTGGGGCGCCGAGAGCTTCGCCGAGCACCTGAGCGCGGCGTCGGTGCGGCTCGGAGTCAGCGCGTTCGCCCTCGCGTTGCTGCTCGCGGGTGCGGAGCCCGAGGAGCTCGCGACCGCGGTCGTCGCCGCGGTTCGCAAGGCGCCCGCCGTCGCCCTCGGTGACGTCGTCGGCGCCAACGTCGCCGCGTGCCTCGTCGCGCTGGGCGTGGGCGCGCTCGTCGCGCCGCTGCCGTTCGGTCGCCGCGTCCGGCGGTACGCGTTCCTCGGCATCCCGGCCGGCATCACGGCCGTCGCCTTCCTCTGGGACGGGCGGGTCGGTCGCGTCGAGGGTGCCGTGCTCGTCGCGTTGTACATCGGATATGTCGGCGCGGTCTGGCTCGCGGAGCGCGCCCCGCCGGCGCTCGGCGAGGCGGAGGACCTCGTCGCCGCGCGCGAGCAACAGGCCCGCGGCGTGTCGGCGCGGGTCGGACGTGACCTCGCCCTCCTCCTCGCGGGTGTAGTCGCCATGGCGGCGGGCGCGACGCTGCTCGTCGAGGCGGTCCGTCGCATCACGACCGTCGAGTCGACGCAGACGGAGCTCAGCCTGACGTTGGTGGGGTTCGTCACCGCGTTCGAGCTCGTGGTGCTCGCGTGGTCAGCCGCGCGCCGCGGCGCGACGGAGGCCGTGGTCGCCGCGGTCGTGGGCTCCGTCGCGTACAACGCGACGATGACGCTCGGCGCGGCTGCGATCGTCCGGCCGCTGCGCATCGTCGACTCGACCGCGCTGCACGGACCCGCCGTCGCCATGCTCGTCGCCTGGGCCCTCGTCGCGGTCGTCGGCGCCGTTGCAGGCCGGCTGCGCAGGCCGGAGGGGCTCGTGTTCCTCGCTTCGTACGGCGCGTTCGTCGTCTACGTGGTGTTGCGCTGACGATCACGACGCGCCACCTCGGCGCGCAGCACCTCGGGCTGGACGGGCGCGAAGAGCAGCAGCGACGTCGTGACCTTCGTGCCCGTGCGCCAGCCGCGCGACGCGGTCAGGAGCTGCGCGTCCTCGGTCAGACGCAGCCCGACCGAACGGACCGACGCGCCGAGGCGGAGGTCGAGCGCGCCGGCCGGCGGTTGGAGCGGTGCGCTCTCGAGGCGCGCGACACGCTCGCGTGGGAAGAGGACCGCCTCGCCGAGCGTCATCCCGTCCACCAGGGTGATGCCAGCGGGGACGAGCACGCACCACCGCGAGGACAGCCGGTGCAACGCGCGCGTCAGGAGTGCCGCGACCGGCACCCCGACGACGGTGGCGACGGCACCGGGCACGAGCCGTTCGTCCGCGAGCAGCAGCGGCCCGGTCACGCCGGCCGCGACGACGGTCGCGACGACGAGCGGCAACGGGCCCACGAGCAGCGCGGGCGGGATCTTCAAGGGGAAGCGCGCCTCGTCGCCGTACGCGACGCCCTCGGCCGACGACCGTCCGAACGACGGCGCGCACACGAGGAGCATCGCGACGACCGTGGTCACGATCGCGCCGACTGTTGCAACGGTCGACGCGCTCCACGCGCACGCGATCGCGAGCCCGGCGAATGCCGGCGCGACGAGCCGTGCCGCCGTCAACCCCACCGGCCGCGGCGCGAGCACCGCGACGAGCACCGCGGCCCATGCCAGCCACAGCAGCACGGACGCGAGAACCCGCGGCGCGCGCGACCACGCGTCGAGCGCGTCGGCCGCGGCCGGTCCCGCGGTCACCGGCAGGATCAGCCACATCACGCGCAGGGCCCACACGCTCGGAACGACATGCCGGGACGTTGCGACGCGCGCCAGTACGACCTCCGGGGACGACGAGAGCCGTCCATATACTACGGCTCCCATGCCCAGCGGCCCCGATGGAGACAGCCTCGCGCCCGGTCTCGCGACGAGCATCGGCAGTCTCCCGCACACCGATCCGCGCGCTGCGGCGCAGCTCGTGCTCGCGCGGCACCCGTCGCTGCCTGCCGCGCCCGAGTTGCCGCGCCGCGCGCGTGACGAGGGCGTCATCCAGCGCTCCGTTCGCGCGCTCCCCGAGGTGCGAATCGCGCGCGACGGCACGATCCACGTCGATCCCGCGTTGCAGGACGCGCCCATCCGCCCGGTGCTCGACGACGTCGCGCACGCGGGAACGCTCGCGTTCGTCGACGCGGTCGCCGCGAGCAAGCAGCCGCCGCGGCGCGTGAAGATGCAGACGGCCGGCCCGTTGACGCTCGGCCTCGCGCTGTTCGACGCCGGCATGCCGCGCGCCCGCGCGTTCCGCCGCGGCGCGCAGCTCGCGCGCGCGTGGGCGACCGCGCTCGAGGACGTCGTCGCGGACCGGCTCCCTGGCACGTCGCTCGTCCTCTTCTTCGACGAACCCGGGCTCGTCGTCTGGCGCGACGATGATCCGCCGCTCGATCACGAGGCGGCCGTCGACATCCTGTCGGGCGCGCTCGCCGCCACCACGTGCACGACCGGCGTGCACGCGTGCGGCGAGACCGCCCACCTGCTCGCGCTCGAGGCCGGCCCGCGCATCCTCGGCGTCGACGTGCGTGCCGACCTCCTTGCCGACGCGTCGGCGATCGGGCGCCATCTCGAGGCCGGTGGCTGGGTCGCGTGGGGCGCCGTACCGACGGACCGGCCCGTCGGCGACTCGTGCGAGCCGACGTGGCGGTCGCTCGTCATGCTGTGGTGCGAGCTCACCCGGCGGGGTTGTGACCCCGTCCAGCTCCGGACCCAGGCCCTCGTCACGCCGGCGTGCGGGCTCGCCCATCACGACGTCGACCGGGCGTCGCACCTCCTGATGCTCGCCCGCGAGATGGCGCACCGGGTGCACGATCACGCCGTGGCCGCCCGTCTCACGGTCGGGGCCTGAGCTCGCTCCGGGGTGAGTGTCTCTACCCCTCGGTAACCTCGGAGTGATGGCAACGCGCGCGAGCTCGAAGGCGTCGGGTGCCGCCGCTCCGGCGGGCGCCGCGGCGCGCGCCGAGGAGCTGCGCGAGCAGATCGAGTACCACTCGCGCCGCTACTACGTCGACGACGCGCCCGAGATCAGCGACGCCGAGTTCGACGAGCTCGTGGGGGAGCTGCTCGCGCTCGAGGAGCGGTACCCGTCCCTCGTCACACCCGACTCGCCGACGCAGCGACCGGGGAGCGGCGCGACGGCGGCGTTCGCGCCCGTCGAGCACCTCGTGCCGATGCTGTCCCTCGACAACGCGTTCAGCCTCGACGACCTGCTCGCGTGGGGCAAGCGGATCGAGCGCTCCGTCACCGACCCGATCGCGTTCGTGTGCGAGCCGAAGATGGACGGGCTCGCGATCTCGTTGCTCTACGAGGGCGGTCGCTTCGTGCGCGCCGCGACGCGCGGCGACGGACGCGTCGGTGAGGACGTGACCGCGAACGTCGCCACGATCGCGTCGATCCCGGCGAAGCTGCGCGGGAGCGACGTGCCGCGCGTGCTCGAGGTGCGTGGCGAGGTGTACATGCCGGTCGCGAGCTTCGAGGAGCTCAACCGCAAGCAGGGCGAGGCCGGCGAGCGGTTGTTCGCGAACCCGCGCAACGCGGCCGCCGGCTCGCTGCGCCAGAAGGACGCCTCGATCACGGCCGGGCGCGATCTCGCGATCGTGTGCTACCAGCTCGGCGCGCAAGAAGGTGGGCCAAGGCTGCGGACCCACGACGAGACGCTGCAGTGGATCGCGCGGCTCGGCCTGCCCGTCAACGACCGCATCCGCCGGCTCGCGTCGCTCGACGAGGTGTACGCGTTCTGCGAGTCGATGCTCGCGCAGCGTCACGACCTCCCGTACGAGATCGACGGCGTCGTCGTGAAGGTCGACGATCTGCGCCAGCGGGAGGAGCTCGGTGCCACGAGCAAGGCGCCGCGCTGGGCGATCGCGTACAAGTTCCCGCCGGAGGAGAAGACGACGCTGCTGCGAGCGATCATGGTGAGCATCGGCCGGACGGGCCGCGCGACCCCGTTCGCCGAGCTCGAACCCGTCTTCGTCGGCGGCTCCACGGTCGGTCTCGCGACCCTGCACAACGAGGACGAGGTCGCGCGCAAGGACGTGCGCGTCGGCGACACGGTCGTCGTGCGCAAGGCGGGTGACGTGATCCCGGAGGTCGTCGGCCCCGTGCTGGCGAAGCGGCCGAAGGGTGCCCGTCCGTGGAAGTTCCCGAAGAAGTGCCCGGTCTGCCACACGGAGCTCGTTCGCCTCGAGGGCGAGTCGGACCACCACTGCGTGAACTTCGACTGTCCCGCGCAGCGCGTGCAACGCATCGTGCACTTCGCGAGCCGTGGCGCGATGGACATCGAAGGTCTCGGCGAGGAGCGCGTCCGCCAGTTCGTCGACGCCGGCCTCCTCGAGGACGCCGGCGACGTGTACGACCTGACCGTCGAGCGGCTGGTGCCCCTCGAACGCATCGGCGAGCGCTCCGCGCAGCTCCTCGTCGACGCGATCGACCGATCGCGACAGCAGCCGTTGTGGCGCGTGCTCGTCGCTCTCGGGATCCGTCACGTCGGACCGACCGCGGCGGTCGCGCTCGCACGGGAGCTCGGTCACCTGGACCGCATCGAGCACGCGTCGGAGGACGAGATCACCGCGGTCGAAGGTGTCGGGCCGGTCATCGCGCAGAGCGTGCGACGGTTCTTCGAGATCCCGCCCAACCGGCGCGTCGTCGACAAGCTGCGCGCGGCGGGCGTCAACCTGACGGGTCCCGAGCGCGGCTCCGGCGCGGGTGACACCGAGCAGACGGTCGCGGGGATGACGTTCGTGTTGACCGGCGGTCTCGACGGCTTCACCCGCGAGGAGGCCGAAGCAGCGATCGAGGCGCACGGCGGGAAGGTGACGTCGAGCGTGTCGAAGAAGACGAGCTACGTCGTCGTGGGCGAGAACCCCGGGTCGAAGCTCGCGAAGGCAGAGCAGCTCGGCACGCCGATCCTCGACGAGGACGGGTTGCGCGACCTGCTCGAGCACGGTCCGGGCGGCGACGCCGACGGCAACGACTAGACGAACAGGGGAGACGGCCGGTGGCCAACAAGGAAGCGATCGGGGCGACGGACCAGCCCTTCGAGATGCTCGTCGAGCGCGGGAAGATCCGCGAGTTCGCACGCGCGACCAAGTCCCAGAACCCGGCGTACCTCGAGGACCCGGAGCCCGTGTGCGAGCCGACGTTCCTGATGACGTCCGCGTTCTGGGCGCCCCCGGGGAGGTCGGTGTTCGCGAAGGTCGGGCTCGACCTGCGCCGCGTGCTGCACGGCGGGCAGGAGTTCGTGTTCCACGGGCCGCCTCCGCGCGCGGGGACGAAGCTCACCGCGCAGTCGCGCATCGAGGACATCTACGAGAAGGAGGGCAAGCGCGGCGGGACGATGACGTTCGTGATCGCGGTGCAGGAGTTCCGCGACGAGCACGGGACGCTCGTCGCGGAGTCGCGTTCCACGACGATCGAGACCGGGCGCGCGCCCGAGAAAGAGGAGGGGTGACGTGGCTGCCGCTTGGGACGATCTCGCGGAGGGGACGAAGGGCGAGTCGCGTACGTTCGGCCCGCTCACACGCACGGACTTCGTGCGCTACCAGGGCGCGTCGGGCGACTTCAACCCGATCCATCACGACGAGGAGTTCGCGCGCTCGGCCGGCTTCCCGTCCGTGTTCTCGGTCGGCATGCTGCAGGCCGGGATCCTGGCGACGTACGCGACCGACTGGCTCGGCGCGGAGAACGTCCGGCGGTTCTCGGTGCAGTTCCGGGAGCAGGTGTGGCCGGGCGACACGCTCGTCTGCACCGGCCAGGTCGTCCGGCGCTACGAGGAGGACGGCGAGCGCCGGGTCGACCTGGAGCTGTCCTGCGACCGCGAAGGCGGCGGTACCGCGATCCGCAGCAACGCGACGTTCGTCGTCTCGTAGCGCGAGGAGCGCGGCGTCGTGCGCGCGCAGGTCCTGCATGCACCGGCGGCGATCACGACGCGCCCGCTCGTCCTCGAGGACCGGTCCCGGCCCGAGCCGGGGCCGGGCGAGGTCCGGGTCGCGGTCCACGCGTGCGGCTGCTGCCGCACCGACTTGCACGTGACGGCCGGCGAGCTCGACCTGCCCCACCTGCCCGTCGTCCCGGGTCACCAGGTCGTCGGCGTCGTGGACGCGCGGGGTGACGGTTGCACGAAGCTCGAGATCGGCGCGCGTGTCGGCGTCCCGTGGCTGCACCACACCGACGGCACGTGCGGGTACTGCCGGCGCGGCGAGGAGAACCTGTGCCCGAACGCGCGGTTCACGGGTTGGACCGTCGACGGCGGCTACGCGGATGCGATCGTCGTCCCCGAGGACTTCGCGGTGCGTCTCCCCGACGGGATGCCCGATCTCGAGGTCGCGCCGCTCCTGTGCGCGGGTGTCATCGGGTACCGCGCGCTGCGGCGCGCGGACGTGAAGCCCGGTGAGCGCGTCGCCCTCATGGGGTTCGGTGCGTCCGCGCACCTGGCCATCCAGGTGCTCCACCACTGGGGCTGCGACGTGGTCGTGTCGACCCGCGGCGAGGCACACCGCGCGCTCGCGCGCGAGCTCGGCGCGTCGTGGGTCGGCGACGCTGCCGATGTCCCGCCCGAGCCGGTGGACCGCGTCGTCGTGTTCGCGCCCGCCGGCGAGCTGGTGCCGGTCGCGCTCGGCATGACGCGCCCGGGTGGGACGGTCGCGCTCGCGGGGATCCACATGAGCGACATCCCGTCGTTCCCGTACGAGCTGCTGTGGCACGAGCGGAACGTGCGCTCGGTCGCGAACATGACCCGCCGCGACGCCGAGGAGTTCATGCAGCTCGCGGACGAGGCGAACGTCCGCACCTCGTTCGAGACGTTCCCGCTCGAAGCGGCCAACGACGCGCTCGCGGCGATCGCGGCCGACCGCGTCCAGGGCGCGGCCGTCCTCGCGGTGGATGTCGCCGCGACGGACGTCAGCCCGTGCGGAAGCTCCACGTGAACGTGCTCGTGCCGTCGGCGCGTGGCTTGGCCTGGGGCCAGTAGACGACCGACGCGATGTGGACGCCGGGCTCCAGGCGCTCGAACACCTGACCCTTGCCGGGCCGGAAGCTGAGCTCGCCCAGCCCGGGGATGCGGCTCAGCTCGTTCTCGGGGATCTCGACGCCGTCGACGACGAGCACGCCGGTCAGGTCGTCGCGCAGGTCGACGCTCACGGGCGACTGGACGCTGACGAGGCTGCCGTTCGCGGGCAGCACGCTCGACACCGCGTTCGGCAACACCTTCGTCCGGTCGGTCGTGTCCGCGCTGTGTCCCGCGAACCACAGCAGGTTCGCCGCCGCGATCAGGCCCACCGCGACGATCGCGAAGCGCCACGGGTGACGTCGCACGCGGACCGACAGCGGCCGCGCCGTCGATGGTGGCGCGTGGTGGCCGTTGCCGTTGGCGTTCGGCGGTGGGAGCCGCACGACACGTTCGGTCATCGAGCCCGACGGTACCCGCACGTGTCGTCGCGCGGCGGGTCGCGACCGCGCGGCTCGTCGGGCGGTGCGATGCCCCGTGGTGCGCGACCCCGGCCGGTACCGTTGGATCATGCGGACGAAGCGTGGTCGTGCGCGGACGCGCGGGACGGCCACGCCCGAGGGAGTCATGTGATGCCGCCCACGAGTGGCGTCAGCGACCTCGTCGGCCGTGTGCTCGCCGGGCGCTACCGCCTCCTCGCGCCGATCGGCGCGGGCGCGAGCGGGCGCGTGTACGTCGCCGACGACGTCCGCCTGCGTCGGCGCGTCGCGGTGAAGGTCCTGCACGCGGGCCTCGCCGACGACAGTGGCTTCCTCCGCCGGTTCCGCGCCGAGGCCCGTCTCGCGGCGTCGTTGCACCACCCGAACGTGATGGCCGTCTACGACTGGGGCGAGGACGAGCTGCCGTTCATGGTGCTCGAGCTGCTCGAGGGCGGCAGCCTGCGCGGCATGCTCGACCGCGACCACCGGCTGACGCCCGCGCAGGCCGCCCACCTCGGCCGGCAGGTCGCGGGCGCGCTCGACTACGCGCACACACGTGGGCTCGTCCACCGCGACGTCAAGCCCGCGAACCTGCTCTTCGATGAGCACGGCATCGTGCGCGTCTCGGACTTCGGGCTCGCGCGCGCGCTCGCCGAGGCGAGCTGGACCGAACCGGCGGGCACGGTGCTGGGTACGGCGCGCTACGCGTCGCCGGAGCAGGCGACGGGCGCACCGCTCGACGCGCGCGCGGACCTGTACGCGCTCGCGCTCGTGCTCGTCGAGTCCGTGACCGGGAAGGTGCCCTTCGTCGCGGACACGACGATCGGCACGCTGGTCGCCCGCACGCAGGCGAGCATCACCGCGCCACCCGAGCTCGGTCCGCTCGCGGCCGTCGTCGAGCGCGCGGGCCAGCGCGACCCCGACGACCGCTATCCCGACGCCGCGACGATGCGCTCCGCGCTCGCCGACGCGGCTGGTGCGCTCCCACCGCCCGGTCCGCTCGCGCTCGCAGGCATCCACGAGGTGGGCGAGGACCCGAACCCGACGCAGGTCGGGGTCGCGGCACCCGTGCCGTTCGACCAGGACGCGTCGGAGGACACCGTCGCGCTGCAGGCCGGGCCCGCGCCGCGCTCGATCCCTCCCCGCCGCGACCGCGCCGCGGTGCTCGCGCCGCTCGTCGTCGGGTTCCTCGTCGCGCTCGCACTCGTGGTCGCGGGGTACGCGGTCGCGAGCGCGAGCCCGGGCGGCGGACGGATCGCGGTGCCGAACCTGACCGGCATGAGCCGCACCGATGCCGCGCTGCGCGCGTCGAGCGCGGGCGTCAGCCTCACGACGACGTCGGCGCGTTCGGACGATCCTGCCGGCACGGTGATCGACCAATCGCCCGCGGCCGGCACGTGGATCTCACGCGGTGGGCGCGTCCACCTCGTCGTGTCCGAGGGCCCACCGCCGATCCCGGTCCCGCAGGTGGCGAACGTCCCGCTCGCCGACGCGCAGAGCACCCTGACGAAGGCGGGGTTCGTGCCGGGCGCGATCACGCGGCAGAACGACGAGAACATCCCGAAGGGCGCGGTGATCTCCACGCAGCCGCCGGCCGGACAGGCCGTCGCGCCGGGCTCGAAGATCGACCTGGTCGTGAGCAACGGGCCCGCGCTCCGAACGGTGCCCGCGGTGAGCGGCACCTACGCACAGGCGGCGGCCGCGATCAGCGCGCAGCACCTCAAGCCCGTCCAGGGCAGCGACTTCAGCAACGCGGTTCCCGCGGGCCAGGTGATCGGCACCAACCCGCCGGCCGGCACGCAGGTCCCACGCGACTCGACGGTCACCGTGATCGTCAGCAAGGGACCGCAACTCGTGCCCGTGCCTCCGCTCGTCGGTCAGCCCGTCGAGGCGGCCGCCGCGCTGCTGCAGTCGAAGGGACTCGTCGCGGACGTGCGCGGGTACAAGCCCGGCAAGCCTGTGAAGACGCAGAGCATCCCGGCGAACACGCCCGTCCCGGCGGGCACGACGGTCACGCTCACGCTCTAGCGCGGCGCCGCGCGGCTGATTGACCGCACGGTCAAGACGCGTTCTACGATGCCGCGATCCTTGGGTTCCACGAGTTGGGAGGCCGCGCATGGGCGCGCTCGACGGACGTGTGGCGATCATCACCGGTGCAGGTCGGGGGCTCGGTCGCGAGCACGCGCTCCTGTTCGCGTCGGAGGGCGCCAAGGTCGTCGTCAACGACCTCGGCGGCAACATCGACGGGACCGGTGACGACCGCGCGCCCGCGCAGCAGGTCGTGGACGAGATCAAGGCCGCGGGGGGCGAGGCCGTCGCGAACGTCGACAACGTCGCCGACTTCGACGGCGCCAAGCGACTGATCCAGACCGCGGTCGACACGTTCGGCGAGCTGCACGTCCTCGTGAACAACGCGGGCATCCTGCGCGACCGCGTCCTCGTCAACATGACCGAGCAGGAGTGGGACGCGGTCATCCACGTGCACCTGAAGGGCCACTTCTGCCCGACGCACCACGCGGCCGTCTACTGGCGCGAGCAGTCCAAGGCGGGCAAGGAGGTCAAGGCGTCGCTGATCCACACGTCGTCGACCTCGGGCCTGCTCGGGAACCCGGGTCAGGCGAACTACGGGGCGGCCAAGGCGGGCATCGCGGCGTTCAGCGACATCTGCGCGAAGGAGCTGGGCCGCTACGGCGTGCGCTCCAACACGATCGCGCCCGCCGCCCGCACCCGGCTCACGCTCCAGACGCCCGGTCTCAGCGACGCGGTGAAGGAGCCCGAGGACGCATCGAAGTTCGACGTGTGGGACCCGGCGAACGTCTCGCCGATGGTCGCCTACCTCGCCACCGAGGGGTGCGAGCTGACCGGCCAGTGCTTCCTCGTGCAGGGCGGTCTCGTGCAGTACTTCCAGCCGTGGACGTTGACGGCGAAGCTCGAGCAGCAGGAGCGCTGGTCCGTCGCCGCGTTGAGCGAGCAGGTCCCGAAGCTGATGGAGCAGGTCAAGAAGACGTAGCCGTCCGGTCGTCACCCGGCGTGACGACCGATCCCGGTGACGCTCCACTCACGGTGTACCACGCTTCGCGCGCCGTTTGCCGACCCGTCTGTCCTGTTGTGCACGTTTGCGCAGGTGTCGGCGGGCTCAGGCCGCGGGTAAATGGGTCGATGGCACTATTGCCCGGCCACGGAGCGCGTCATACCGTCCGACGACAGGTGGACGACGGACGCGCAGCGTGGTCGGCGAGGTGCCCCAGCGGCTCCGAACGAGACCATGGACGGCGAGGGCAGGTGAGAGCCATGCGGCGACTTGCGCACGGAGGGACGGTTCGACCGCCGGTCACGCGACCGGGGAACGGGTACGCCCGGCTGCCGCGCCGTTGCCCGGGGCCCCTCGTCGCGGTGCCGCCCAGCGACGTCCCCGAGCCGTCCTGGTTCTCCGAGCCGCCCGCGCTCGTCGAGGTCGGCGCCGAGCTGACCGCCCGGCTGTCGGCCGTCCTCGGCCGTCGCGTCTGACGCTGCGCCGGGGCGACGGGCGCGGGGCGGATCCCGCTTACTCGGTGACCGCGATGATCGCCTGCGTCAGCTCCGGGTCGCCCGCCGCGCCACCGCCGGCCGCCGCCCCGGCCATCAGCTTGGCCATGTCGCCCTGGACCTTGACCTTGCCGGCCATGAACGCCTGCATCCCCGCCTGCGGGTTCCCCGACGCGAACACGTCCTTCGCGGTCTGGTAGTCGGTCGTCATCGTGACGTCCGCGGCGTCGAGGTGGCCCTGGCCGAACAGCGCCTTGCCGTCGTCGGATCCCATGTGGAACTGCCGGTCGGCGTCGAAGGGGGTTCCCGTCACGACGAGGTTCATCTTGATGTTCTGGTGACCGGCGGGCGCGTCGTGCTGCTCGATGAGCGCCGTGACAGCCGAGAACCAGTCGTCCGACAGGAAGGGGTACTTGTCCGCCACCCGGACCTCCTCACGCCGTGGAAACGGGGCCCGGATAGTACCGACGGGCCCGCTCGAGCGTCGAGGACGCGTCGCGCCCGCCAGTACGCTCGCCGAGATGGCGGCGACGACGCGCGCGGAGCGCATCGCGGCACGGGAGCGCAACCCGAAGTGGCAGAACGCGCCACTGCGCATCGAGATGTCGGAGTGCATCAACTGCGACGCGTGCCTGCGGCACTGCCCGCCGCAGTTCGGCGCGATCTTCAACCACGGGGTCGACGTCGTCATCGTCCCGGAGCTCTGCAGCGGCTGCGACAAGTGCGTCCCTGCGTGCCCGGTGTCGTGCATCTATCCCGACCCGGAGTGGGAGCCCGCGCCGGACGACTGGTGGGAGGAACCGCTCTCCGCCGGCGATCCCTACACTGGTCCCTAGACTCCGCGTGATGAGCAGGATCACCCGTGACGACGTCGAGCACGTCGCGCGTCTCGCGCGTCTCGCGCTCACGGACGACGAGGTCGAGCGGTTGACGGAGCAGCTCGAGGTGATCCTCGAGCACGCCGCGCAGGTCTCCGCGCTCGACACCGCCGGCGTCCCGCCGACCGCGCACCCGCTGCCGCTCGCGAACGTCCTCCGGCCCGACGAGCCCCGACCGGGCGTGCCGCGCGACGACGTGCTGGCCATGGCGCCCGCGAGCGAGGACGACCGCTTCCGCGTCCCGCGCATCCTCGGCGAGGCGCCGTGAGCGAGAGCCGGTCGGCGCTCGAGATAGCGGCCGCCGTCCGCGCCGGGGAGCGCTCCGCGCGCGACGTCGTCGAGGAGTGCCTGGGCGCGATCGAGGCGCGCGAGGGCGACGTGCACGCGTTCAACCTCGTGCTCGCCGACGAGGCGCGGGCGGCCGCCGACGCCGTCGACGCCGCGGTCGCACGCGGCGACGATCCCGGGCCGCTCGCCGGCCTACCCGTCGCGCTCAAGGACAACCTCTGCACGCGCGGCATCCCGACGACGTGCTCGTCCCGCATCCTCGAGGGGTGGCGACCCCCGTACGACGCGACGGTCGTGCGACGCGTGGTGGACGCGGGCGGCATCCCGATCGGCAAGACCAACCTCGACGAGTTCGCCATGGGCAGCTCCACCGAGAACTCCGCGTTCGGGGCCACCCGCAACCCGCACGACACCGCCCGTGTGCCGGGCGGGTCGAGCGGTGGGTCGGCGGCCGCGGTGGCTTCGGGCTTCGCGCCACTCGGCCTCGGCTCCGACACCGGCGGCTCGATCCGCCAGCCCGCCGCGCTGTGCGGGGTCGTCGGGATGAAGCCGACATACGGACGCGTCTCCCGCTACGGGTTGATCGCGTTCGCCTCGAGCCTCGACCAGATCGGCCCGTTCGCGACGAGCGTCACCGATGCCGCGCTGCTGCTCGAGGCCATCTGGGGACCGGACGCGTGCGACAGCACGTCGATCCCGTCGCCGCCGACCGCGGTGCTGCCCGAGCTCGACGACGGCGTCGAGGGGTTGCGCATCGGTGTCGTCGAGGAGCTCACCGACGCGCAGGGCGTCGACGGCGACGTCGTCTCGTCGGTGGAGCGTGCCGCGGGCGCCCTGACGGACGCCGGCGCGAAGGTCGAGCGGGTCTCGGTCCCGAGCGCGGTGTATGGCCTGTCCGCGTACTACCTCATCGCGCCGGCGGAGGCCTCGTCGAACCTCGCGCGCTACGACGGCGTGCGCTACGGGCTGCGCGTCGACGGACCCGACGTCGCGACGATGAACGCGCAGACGCGCGACGCCGGCTTCGGGGCCGAGGTGAAGCGACGCATCATGCTCGGCACGTACGCGCTGTCGGCCGGCTACTACGACGCGTACTACGGGCAGGCGCAGCGCGTCCGCACGCTGATCATCCGCGACTTCGCGCGTGCGTACGAGCGGTTCGACGCGCTGATCGGCCCGACGTCGCCGACGACTGCGTTCCCGCTCGGCGCGAAGACCGACGACCCGCTCGCGATGTACCTCAACGACGTGTGCACGATCCCGTCGAACCTCGCCGGCCATCCGGCGGTCTCGGTGCCGTTCGGAACCGGGTCCGACGGGCTCCCCATCGGCGTGCAGGTCCTCGCCGACGCGCTCGCGGAGCCAGTCATGTTTCGCGTGGCGCGCGCGATCGAGCTCGCCGCGCCGTGACGTCGAGCGCGTGCCTCTGGTCGCACTCGCTGCGGGCCGGGGTACCCGGCCCGCGGGCGCTCGCCGCTCCGTGTAGCGCGCGCGATCGAGCTCGCCGCGCCGACGCCGTGATGTCAGCGAAGGTCGGCGAAGAAGTAGGTGAGCGCGCGGTTCAGCACGGTCGCGGCCTCCCACTGGAGGAAGTGGCCCGCGCGCGGGACGTGGAACGGCCCGATGCACTCGGTGAACGCGACCGCACACTCGTCCGGGAAGGTGCGGGGAACGACGTGGTCCTCCGTGCCGTAGAGAACGAGCGTCGGCGTCGGGTTCTGCTCGAAGACGCGCGGCACGTCGGCGAGCGGGCGCGCCCCCGTCGAGCTCTCGTAGACGCCCCAGCTCGCGCGCAGCTTGTCGGCGTCCGCGTACGGCTCCGTCATGAACTCGACGTCGTCGGGCGTGAACGTGCCGGGCGCGGCCCACAGCCGGTGGCCGTACATGTCGGCCACGTACGCGCGCCGGCGCTGCGGCGTGTCGAGCTCCGCGAGGAGCCCGTCCGGATCGGTCGCCTGCCGGCGGAAGTAGTCCGCGGTCGGGCGCGTCGCGCGCGGCGGGGCCTCGCGCGGGATGCCCGCAGCCTCGTACAGCTCGTGCAGCGGCGGCGCCAGCGTGTTGAACACGCACTGGCGGTCGACGCTGTCCGGGTAGCGCAGCGAGTGGTCGTAGAGGACGACGCCGCCCACGTCGCCACCGATCACGCCGTAGCGGTCGTGACCGAGCACGTCGTGCATCAGCGCGCGCACGTCGAGGGAGAACGCGGCGACGTCGTAGCAGCCGTCGGTCGCGAGGTCGGAGTCGCCGTGGCCGCGCAGGTCGGGCGCGACGACCTCGAAGCCCGCGGCGGCGAGCGGCGCGATGTTGCGCCACCAGATCCGCTTCGTCTCCGGGTAGCCGTGGAGGAGCAGCAACGGATAGCCGCCGGCGCCTTCGTGGACGAACGCGAGGGTGACACCGTGGCGCACCGTCTCGCGCCGGATCGTGAACGCGTCGGGATCGAGAGCCATCACGGGGGAGTCTGACATGGCGGTCACCGACTACGAGCCCGTCATCGGTCTCGAGGTGCACGTCGAGCTCGCGACCGCGACGAAGCTGTTCTGCGGGTGTCCGAACGAGTTCGGCGCGGAGCCGAACACGAACGTGTGCCCGGTGTGCCTCGGGCTGCCCGGCTCGCTCCCGGTGTTGAACGAGCGCGTCGTGGAGTTCGCGCTGCGGATCGGCGAGGCGTTGCACTTCGACGTGCCGCCGTCGTCGATCTTCCACCGCAAGAACTACTTCTATCCCGACATGCCGAAGGACTACCAGATCAGCCAGTACGACGAGCCGATCTGCGTCGAGGGTTGGCTGGAGGTCGACGGCGCGCGTGTCGGGATCGTGCGCGCGCACATGGAGGAGGACACCGGCAAGACGATCCACGTCGGCGGCGGGGGCCGTATCCACGACGCCGAGTACTCGCTCGTCGACTACAACCGCGCCGGCGTGCCGCTCATGGAGATCGTCAGCAAGCCGGAGATCACGAGCGCGTCGCAGGCGCGTTCGTACGTGAACGAGCTGCGCGCGGTGCTCGAGGCGATCGGCGTGTCGGACGTCAAGATGGAAGAGGGCTCCATGCGCGTCGACGCGAACGTGTCGGTGCGGCCGTCGGGCGCGTCGGAGCTCGGGACGCGCACCGAGATCAAGAACATGAACTCGTTGCGGTCGCTGGCGCGCGCGATCGAGTACGAGATCGAGCGCCAGACGTCGGTGCTCGACGCCGGCGGACGCGTCGTGCAGGAGACCCGTCACTGGGACGAGGAAGACGGCCGGACGCACTCGATGCGCTCGAAGGAAGAGGCGTTCGACTACCGCTACTTCCCCGAGCCGGACCTCGTACCCGTCGCGCCGACCGACGAGATGCGGGCACGAGCTCGCGCGTCGATCCCGGAGCTGCCGTCCGCGTTACGGGCGCGCTTGGTGACCGAGTGGGGCGTGAGCGAGGCGGACGCGCGAGTGCTGGTCGAGGTGCCCGGCCTCGCGGAGTACGCGCAGCGCGCGGTCGCGGCGGGCGGCGACCCCGTCGAGGTGACGAAGTGGGCGACCGGTGAGGTGCTCGGGTTCCTCAACGAGACCGGGTTGGCGCCGGGCGCGCTCCCGCTCGCGCCCGACGGCCTCGCCGAGCTCGTCGCGCTCGTCGCGGACGGGACGCTCTCGCGGAAGATGGCGAAGGACGTGCTCGACGAGTGCCTGAAGGAGCCGAAGCGACCGAAGCAGGTGGTCGAGGAGCGCGGGCTCGCGCAGGTGAGCGACGAGTCGGAGCTCGCGGCCGCGGTCGACGACGTGCTGCGCGCGAACCAGTCCGTCGTCGACGAGTGGCGCGCCGGCGACGACAAGCTCCGCAAGAAGAAGCGTGGCTTCCTGATGGGCGAGCTGATGAAGGCGATGAAGGGCAAGGGCAACCCTGCCGTCCTCAACCGTCTCCTGGACGACCGGCTCTCGGGCTCGTAGCCCGCCGCGGGCCGCGCCCGTCGTTCGCTGTCGCACCTCCGCTGTTTCATTGAGCGATGAGTACCGCGGAGCAACGGAATTCGCTCAACGAAGGCCGTGACTCGCGCGCAGCCGCGATCGCGGGCTCGCAATACGGCCTGCTGAGCGCTGCTCAAGCGGTGGCGATCGGGTTCACGCCGAACGCGATCCGGACACGCGTCACCCGAGGCCGCTGGGACCGAATGCTGCCAGGCGTGTACCGCATCGCGGGCGCGCCCACGCGCGGTCGCCAAGCTGCACTCGCCGCGGCACTGTGGGCGGGCGAGGACTCGCGTGTCTCACACCTGACCGCGGCCGTGCTCTGGAATCTCGACGGTGTCGTGACGCGCCGCGTCGACATCACGGTGCCGTACGAGTGCACGCGGCGGCATCCCGCGGTCGTCGTCCATCGGACGAAGACGCTTCCGGCAGTCGATCGCGACGTGGTGCACGGCATTCCCGTCACCACGGTGGCGCGCACACTCGTCGACCTCGCCGGTTCGGTCGACGCGACCGTGCTCGAGACCGCGCTCGACGACGCGCTCCGGAAGCAGCTGACGACGTGCGCGTTCGTCGAGTGGCGCGTCCGCGAGCTCGGCAGGACGGGGCGCGCCGGCGTCGCCGTGCTTCGTCGCCTCTCGAGGAGCGCGGCAGAGGCGCCGCGGCGCTCGAGTCCGCACTGGAGGGGGCGGTCTGGCGCGTGCTTCTTCGGAGTGGTCTTCCGCGGCCCGTCAGGCAGCACGCCGTCACGATCGACGGACGATCGTTCCGGCTCGACTTCGCCTGGCCGGACGCCTTCGTTGCCGTCGAAGCCGACGGCTACGCGTTCCACGCCGGTCGGCGGGCGTTCGTCGACGACCGCGCCCGCACGGCGCGTCTCGTCGCCGCGGGATGGCGCGTCGTCCCGGTGACCTGGGACGAGGTGCGCAAGCGGCCGGACGACTTCGTCGCGCACGTCCGTTCGGCGTTGGATCGCGCTTCGTTGACAGGTGACTACCGCCAGGCCACGGGGATCCCTCAATGAGCGATCTGGCCCGGCGTCAACGTTCGCCGATGGAGGTCGTCGGCGTGCCGTAGGTGGAGAAGAGCGGCGCGTACGCGGCGGCGTCACCGTCCCAGGCGAGCGCGCGGATCTCGTCCACGGTGCGGCGTCCGCCCAGTGCGCGCGCCAGCTCGAACGGCTCCGCGCGAACGGTCGCGACGGGCTCCCCGTCGCCCGCCGTGTAGCCGTGCGACCCGGCCTCGACGCGCAGGGGACCGAGGCCCGCCCCACCGATGCGCCGCGCCAGCCCGGGAACGTACGACTCGACGACCGTCAGGATCACGTCGACGTCGCGCCCGCCCTGGCGGTCGATCGCGCTGCGGACGTCCTGCTCGTGCTGGAACGCGTCGGACACGGCGGTCGCGGCCATCGCGCCGCCGATCGCACGCAGCCCGTCCTCGAACTGCGGGCCGCCCTCGTTCCACTCGTCGACGAGGTCGCGGATCGGCACGTCACGTCGTGCGGCGACCTGCGCGCGGGTCCACGCGTCGCTGCCGACGCCGTCGAGCTTGCCCGCGAGGACGTCGGTCACGGTGCCGGCGAGGTGCGCGACGACGTCGTGCACCGTCCACCCCGGGCACGCGGGGACGGGCGTCGCTGCGGTCGCGTCGTCGAGGTCGCGCACGAGCGAACCGACCCGCTCGCGTGTCGCGCCGTAGAGCATCCCGTAGTCGGTCATCGCGCGGAACCTACCCGGAAGACCAGCGAGCGGACCCGTCTACGCTTCACGAGCATGAGCGAGCGTCGGGAGGCGGGCATCCCGCCGAGCAGCGAGCGTGGCCCGAGCGGCCCGGCCCGCAGGGCCAGGAGCGGACGAGCATGAGCGATGTGAAGCCCCGCAGTCACGAGGTCACGGACGGTATGGAGCGCGCCCCGGCCCGGGCGATGCTGCGAGCCGTCGGCATGGGGGACGACGACTGGGGCAAGGCCCAGGTCGGCGTCGCGTCGAGCTGGAACGAGGTCACGCCGTGCAACCTCCCGCTCGATCGTCTCGCGAAGCGCGCCAAGGACGGCGTGCGCGCGGCGGGCGGCTTCCCGATCGAGTTCGTCACGATCGCGGTGAGCGACGGCATCTCGATGGGGCACGAGGGGATGCGCGGGTCGCTCGTGAGCCGCGAGATCATCGCCGACTCCGTCGAGTGCGTGATGCACGCGGAGCGCTTCGACGCGCTCGTCACGTTCGCCGGCTGTGACAAGAGCCTGCCCGGCATGTTGATGGCCGCCGCTCGCCTGAACCTCCCGTCGGTGTTCCTCTACGGCGGGTCGATCCTCCCCGGCCGGTGGAAGGACCAGGCGCTCGACATCGTGAGCGTGTTCGAAGCGGTCGGCGCGTGCGCGGCCGGCACGATCACCGAGAACGAGCTCGGCGAGATCGAGCGGCGCGCGTGCCCGACCGAGGGCAGCTGCGCGGGCATGTTCACCGCGAACACGATGGCATCGATCGGGGAGGCGCTCGGCATGTCGCTGCCGGGCAGCGCGAGCCCGCCCGCGGTCGACCGTCGTCGGGACGACTTCGCCTACGACAGCGGCCGCGCCGTCATGCGGCTGCTCGAGTCGGGCATCCGGCCCCGCCAGATCATGACCAAGGACGCGTTCGAGAACGCGATCGCGGTGACGATGGCGCTCGGTGGCTCCACGAACGCGGTGCTGCATCTCCTCGCGATCGCGAACGAGGCGCGCGTCGAGCTCGAGCTGGACGACTTCAACCGCATCGGCGCGCGCGTCCCGCACATCGCCGACACGAAGCCGCACGGCAAGTACCACATGTTCGACATCGACCGCATCGGCGGCGTCCCCGTCGTCATGCGCGAGCTGCTCGACGCGGGACTCCTCCACGGCGACGCGCTGACCGTGACGGGCAGGACCATGGCCGAGAACCTCGCCGAGCTCGACCCGCCGAAGCCCGACGGCGACGTCGTCCACCCGCTCGACGCGCCGATCCACGCCCAGGGCGGCATCGCCGTGCTGACGGGGTCGCTCGCGCCGAACGGCGCGGTCGTGAAGGTCGCGGGGCTCGACCAGCTGCGGTTCGAGGGTGTCGCGCGCGTCTTCGACGGCGAGGACGCGGCGATGGACGCGATCCTCGGCGGACGGATCGACGCGGGTGACGTCGTCGTGATCCGCTACGAGGGCCCGAAGGGCGGCCCCGGGATGCGGGAGATGCTCGCGGTGACCGGCGCGATGAAGGGCGCCGGTCGCGGCGGTGACGCGGCGCTCGTCACGGACGGCCGCTTCTCGGGGGGAACGCACGGCTTCTGCGTCGGGCACGTCGCGCCCGAGGCGGTCGACGGCGGCCCGATCGCACTCGTCGCCGACGGCGATCGCATCGTGATCGACGCGCAGTCGCACACGATCGACGTGCTCGTCGACGACGCAGAGCTCGCTCGCCGCAAGGCGACGTGGAAGCCCATCGACCCGCGCTACACGAGCGGGTTCCTCGCCAAGTACGCGCGACTCGCGCAGGGCGCGGACAAGGGCGCGATCACGAACCTGTAGCGCGCACGCGTGCCGGAGATCCTCGAGGTGGAGGCGGCGCGCCGGCTCATCGAGGAGCGCGCGCTCGACCGCCTCGTCTCGCATGTCGACGCGCAGGACGCGTGGTACCTGAAGCGCGGTCTCACCGCGGACGCGCTCGACACCGCCCTTCCCGGGCGCGTGTTCACCCGCGCGCGTCGCCGCGGCAAGCTCCTGATGCTCGACACGAGCGGCGACGGTCCCGTGCTCGGGCTGCATCTCGGGATGAGCGGCCGCGTCGTCATCGATGGTGCCGCGGCCGGTGATCCGCTGCTGTACACGAGCAACGACGACCGGCCCGAGTGGTACCGGTTCCGCGTGCACTTCGTCGACGGCGGCGGGCTGGCGCTGCGCGACCCGCGCCGGCTCGGCGCAGTCGAGCTCGACCCGGACGAGGACCGGCTCGGACCCGACGCGATGACGCTCACGCGCGCGCAGCTCGACCGCGCGCTCGACCGCAGCCGCGCGCCGCTCAAGGCAATCCTCATGGACCAGGCGCGCGTCGCGGGACTCGGCAACCTGCTCGTCGACGAGGTGTTGTGGCGCGCCGCGCTCGACCCGGCCCGCCCGGCCGGCTCGCTCGACGGCGACGAACGGCGCGTGTTGCAACGCTCGATCCGCACGGTCGTCCGCGTGCTGGGCCGCCGGGGCGGTTCGCACACCGGCGACCTGATGGAGGCCCGCGTCCCCGGCGGGCTGTGCCCGAGGGACGGCGCTCCGCTGCAACGGCGGACGGTCGGCGGCCGGACCACGTATTCGTGTCCGTTGCACCAGACGTGACCCGGGGCAGGGACATCTCTCAGCACCGGCTCACGGTGCTCTCACCAGCGCTGCGGTGGAGTGGCCGAGATGCTTGCTGGAGGCGACGCGGGGAACGGCGCGTCGCCGCCGTACCATGCCGGCGTGCGCGTGCTGGTCGTCGAGGACGAGACGAAGATGGCTGCGCTCGTACGGCGGGCGCTCGAACGCGAGGGGTACGCGGTCGACGTCGCCTCGACCGGCCAGGACGGCCTCTGGATGGCGACCGAGCACCAGTACGACGCGATCGTCCTCGACGTGATGATCCCGCCGCCGAACGGCTTCGAGGTCTGCCGCGAGCTGCGCGCCCGCGGGCGGTGGGCGCCGATCCTCCTGCTCACCGCGCGTGACGGCGTCAGCGACCGTGTCGCCGGTCTCGACGCGGGCGCCGACGACTACCTCGCCAAGCCCTTCTCGTTCGCCGAGCTCTACGCGCGCCTGCGCGCGCTGACCCGGCGCGGTGCGCGCGAGCGCCCGTCGGTGCTCGAGGTCGGCGACCTGACGCTCGACCCCGCCGCGCACTCCGTCCATCGTGCCGGCGCGCCGATCGACCTGAGCCCGAAGGAGTTCTCGCTCCTCGAGCTGTTCATGCGCCACGAGGGCGAGGTCCTGTCGCGCACGCAGATCCTCGACCACGTCTGGGACTTCGCGTACGACGGGACCTCGAACGTGGTGGACGTGTACGTGCGCTACCTGCGCGAGAAGATCGACCGCCCGTTCGGGCGCTCGTCGATCGAGACCGTCCGCGGTGTCGGCTACCGGTTGCGGCGACCCGAGTCGGGCCACACGGTCGAGACCGCGGGGAAGCACCGTCCCGGCGTCTGACGCGAGCGTGGACGAGCACCTGCGGCGACGGCCCCGCACGCTCCAGGGGCGACTCGTCCTCGTGTTCGGCGCGGCGACGCTCGTGCTGTGCGTGCTCGCGGGTGTCGTCGCGATCTTCGAGTTCCGCAGCCAGCTCCGAGCGTCGCTCGACGAGGGGCTGAGCGGCCGGTTCACGGCATTGCAGAAGCAGGTGTCGAGCACGACGAACGCGACGGGGTTCACGCCGCTCCTGCCCGACACCGAGTCCTTCGCGCAGGTCATCGACGCGGACGGCAACATCCTCGCCGCCGCGCCGCGCGTCCTGCGCAGGAGTCCCGTCCTCACCGAGACCCAGCTCGCGACCGCGATGCAGCACCGTCGCACGTTCGTGCGGTCGATCCCGCCGAAGGCGCAGCGCGCGCGCCTGCTCGCGGGCCCCGGGCAGCTGGGCGCGCAACACGTCGTCGTCGTGGTCGGGACGTCGCTCGACGACACGACGCGCGCCGAGCAGCGACTCGAGCTGACGCTCGCCGTGGGCCTGCCGATCCTGGCGATCATCGTCGCGACCGGCGGCTGGTTCCTCGCCGGCGGCGCGCTCGCACCGGTGCGGTCGATGGTCGAGGAGGCCGACGCCATCTCGGCCGCGCAGGTCGCGAGCGGCACCGGTACGGGGCCCGAACGGCGGCTGTCGATTCCCACGGGGGGCGAGGAGCTCGCCGAGCTCGCGCGCCGGCTGAACGCGCTGCTCGCCCGCATCGAGCGATCGGTCGCGCACGAGCGCGCCTTCCTCGACGACGCCAGCCACGAGCTGCGCACACCGATCTCGATCGCGCGCGGCGAGGCGGAGCTGGCCCGGATGTCCGTCGACGACGGGAGCGAGGCCGGGATCGCGATCGACTCGCTCATCGAGGAGATCGACCGGCTCGACCACCTCGCACGGAACCTCCTCGTCCTCGCGCGCACGCGCGCGGCCGCGCCCGCGTCGTGGCCCGAGGTCGACCTCGCGGACGTCGCGCGCCGCGCGGTAGACGGGGTCGAACGGGCGGGCGGCGCGCACGGTGTCGACGTGCGCGTCGACGGCGAAGCGATCGTGCGCGGTGACGAGGGCGGGCTCGAGCGCGCGCTGACGAACCTCGTCCAGAACGCGCTGCGCGTCGCGCGCCAGGAGGTCGTCGTGCGGATCAGCGCGCACGACGACGTCGCGTCGGTCGAGGTCGTGGACGACGGACCGGGTTTCCCGCCCGAGCTGCTGCCGCGCGCGTTCGAGCGGTTCACGCACGAGGCGACCGGCGACGGGCGGCACGCCGGCAACGGCTCGGCGCCGCGCGCCGGTGCCGGCCTGGGGCTCGCGATCGTCGCCGCGATCGCGGAGGCGCACGGCGGCCGCGCGACCGCGACGAACACCGGCCACGGCGCGTCCGTCTGCCTGTCGCTCCCGCGTCGGCCCGCGTAGCGCCGGGTGGCGCAGCGTCGCGCCGCGCGGCGCCGCTCGAGCCGTCCGAAAAGGGACCAACGTCCCGTCACGTTCCGGGAAATCGGTTCATGTTGCTCTCATCGCGGCCGATGCACGATGCGTGGCGCGGCGGCGGCCCCGCACACGCGGGGACGGCGAAGGTAGAGGCGATGGCGGTCGCAGCACGAGAAGAACAGCGCACGCGGCGGACCGAGCGACGCAGGCTCGTCGGCCGCTTCGACCTCTCCGCACGCAACGAGGCGCGCGCGCTCGGACTGCTGGTCGCCCTCGTCGGCTTCGTCAACCTGATCTCCGCGCTCACGCCCGAGCTGCGTCACCGCATGCACGTGCTCCACGAGGTGCTGACGCCCGCGATGACGGGCGCGGCGCAGGGCGCGACCGCGATCCTCGGCATCGGGCTCGTCCTCCTCGGTCGAGGCCTCGCGCACCGTCGCCGGCTCGCCTACTACGCGGCGCTCGTGCTGCTCGGCGTCTCCGCCGTCACGCACGTCCTCAAGGGCCTCGACGTCGAGGAGGCGATCGCCGCGCTGTTGGTCGCCGCGGTGCTGTGGCGGTGCCGGTGGCTGTTCGACTCGCCCGTCCCGCACGCGCGCTGGCGCACGCTCGCGAAGGTCGTCCCGCTCGTCATCGGGATCGACTTCGCGTACGGGCTGGTCGGCCTGGCGATCCGCAGGAGCCGGATCCACCCGACGCCTACGTTGCCGCGCGCGCTGCACGAGGTCGGCGCGCGGCTCGTCGGCATGACCGGTCCGTTGCACGTCGCCGGCGGCTTCGGGCACTGGTTCCCGCCGACCATCACGATCGTCGGTGCGCTGAGCGTCGCCGCGATCGTGCTGCTCGCGCTGGCGCCCGTCGCCGAGCTGACCGTCGGCCACCACGCCGACCTCGAGCGCGTGCGCGTCCTCGCCGACCGGGCCGACGGCGACACGCTCGATCCGTTCGCCCTGCGCCACGACAAGCGCTACGTGTTCTCGTCCGACCAGCGCGCCGCGGTCGCGTACCGGTACGTCAACGGGGTCGGCCTCGCGTCCGGCGACCCGGTCGGCGCGGCCGAGTCGTTCCCCGACGCGCTCGCGCACTTCGTCGAGCACTGCGATCGCAAGGGTTGGCGGCCCGCCGTCATCGGCGCGCGTGGAGACCGCCTCCCGATGTACGAGGGCGCGGGCCTGCGCGCGCAGTACCTGGGCGACGAGGCCGTCATCGACGTCGCGTCGTTCACGCTCGAGGGGCGCGCGATGCGCCCGGTACGACAGGCCGCGAACCGCACGAGGAACTTCGGCATCACGACCGAGGTGCACCGGGAGGGCGACCTCGACCCGACGCTCCGCCGTGCGCTCGTCGGGATCTCGGATCGTCACCGCGCCGGCGCGCCGGAGCGCGGCTTCTCGATGGCGCTCGACGAGCTGCTGACGGGCCGCGACCGCGACTGCGTCGTGCTCGTGTGCCGCGACGCGAGCGGAGCGCCGATCGCGTTTCAGCGCTACGTGCCGTGCCGCGGCGGTCGCGGGCTCTCGCTCGACGCGATGCGGCGTGACACGGTCGGGCCGAACGGCGTCAACGAGCGGATGATCGTCGACGCCGTCGGCTGGGCGCGCGAGAACGGCGTGGAGGAGGTGTCGCTGAACTTCGCGGCGTTCAAGGGGATCATCGAAGAGGGTGCCGAGCTGTCGCGGTTCCAGGCGGCCGAGGCCTGGGTGATCAAGAAGCTCAACCCGTACTTCCAGATCGAGTCCCTCTACTACTTCAACGCGAAGTTCCACCCGCGGTGGATCCCGCGGTACCTCGTCTACCGCTCCGCGGGCGACCTCGCGCCGGTCGCGATCGCGGCGTTGAGCGCGGAGGCGTTCCTCCCGTTCGACCGCAACCGCAACGACGGCTGCGCGACCTGCGTGGGCGACGCGCCCGTCGGCCGTGACCACGGCGACCGCGACGACGACCACGGTGGCGGGACGCGGCCCGTGCCGGCGCGCCCGGGCCGGAACCGGAAGCACGCGGCGGAAGCAGAGCCAGTGCGCACCCGCTGATGCTGGTCGCGACCTGGTTCTACGCATTCCTGATCGCGCTGGCGATCGTCCCGCTCCTCGCGTGGGCGGTGCTCGACGTCCTGCGGCTGCGGAGGCGCCGGCGCGGGCTCCCCGTCATCAGCAACGCGCGCGCCATGCTGCTGCGCGGTTGGGCGATCGTCACCTGCCTGCTGCTCGGCGTGCTCGCGACCGCGGTGGGGTTGAACCGGCAGTACCAGTACATCCCGTCGTTCGCGGCGCTGTCGGGCGACGTCTCTCCCGACCTCGTCTCGGCACCGCCGACCGTGCAGGCACCGCGCGGCGCGACGGGCGGCGCGGCGACGCACGTCGGCAACGACGCCAACGTGGTCGCCGCGACGGGCACGTCGAAGATGACGCACGGCGCGGTCCAGAAGGTCGAGGTCGCCGGCTCGCTGTCGGGCATCCCGGCGCGCGACACGTACGTCTACCTCCCGCCGCAGTACTTCGATCCCGCGAACGCGCACGCGCGCTTCCCGGTGCTGTACCTCCTGCACGGATCGCCCGGGATCTCGGTGGACTGGCTGCGCGGCGGGCACCTCGACGTCACGATGGACGACCTCCTCCAGGAGCACCGCATCCAGCCGTTCATCGTCGTCATGCCCGATGTCAACGGCGGCTACAGCCGGGACACGGAGTGTCAGGACATCCCGGGCGGTCCGCAGGTGCAGACGTACCTGACGTACGACGTACCTCGCTACATCGACCGCTGGTTCCGCACGCTCGGCGACCGCAACGCGCGCGTCATCGGCGGCCTGTCGAGCGGTGGCTACTGCGCGCTGAACCTCGCGCTGCGGCACCAGGACGTGTTCTCGGCCGCGGTGTCGCACTCCGGGTATCTCGCACCGGCACGCAACGGCTACACGGGCAACTTGTTCAGGAACAAGGCCGCGCTCTACGCGAACGCACCGAGCGCGTACCTCGCGACGATCCCCATCCAGCAACCGTTCGGCGTGTACCTCGACGCGGGCAGCACCGACACCGCGTCGGTGTACCAGAGCAAGCTCGCGTACCGGATCCTCCTGGAGCGCCACGTCCCGGTCACGCTGCGGATCCACAACGACGAGGGCCACAACTTCTCCGCGTGGAGCCGGAACCTGCACTCTTCGCTGCCGTGGGTGTCGCGCTGGTTCGTGCTGAACCACGTCAGCGTGACGACGCCCGCCTGAACGGAACGATGTTGTCGGGACCCCGCTCGATCTGGCAGAATGAACCCTTGATGTCGCCGCGCACCCTCGTCCTCCCGACCAGCATCCTGGTAGTCACCTAGCGCACGCCGCCTGTCTCGCGCGTGCGCTCACCGACCCCTCGCCACGGCGGGGGGTTTTTTCTGCCCGCACACGTCGACCGCCCCGACGAAGAGGAACCCCCATGAAGCTGACCGGAGCCCAAGCCCTCATCAAGAGCCTCGAGATGCAAGGCGTCGAGGTGATGTTCGGCCTTCCCGGGGGCGCGATCCTGCCGGTCTACGACCCGCTCATCGAGTCGTCGATCCGGCACGTCCTCGTGCGGCACGAGCAGGGCGCGGGCCACATGGCCGAGGGGTATGCGCACGCGACCGGCCGGCCCGGCGTCGCGATGGTCACGAGCGGTCCCGCCGCGACGAACATCGTCACGCCGCTGTGCGACGCGTACATGGACTCGATCCCGCTCGTCGTCATCACCGGACAGGTCGCGTACACGTCGATCGGGACGGACGCGTTCCAGGAGGCGGACACGGTGGGGATCACGATGCCCGTCACGAAGCACAACTGGCTGGTGACGGACGCGGCCGACATCCCGCGCATCGTCCGCGAGGCGTTCCACGTCGCGACGACCGGCCGCCCCGGTCCCGTGCTCGTCGACGTGCCGAAGGACGTCGCCAACGCGGCGATGGACTGGTACTGGCCCGAGTCGGTCGAGCTGCCGGGCTACAAGCCCAACACGAAGGGCCACGCGAAGCAGATCAAGGAGGCGGCGCGGCTCATCAACAGCGCGCGGCGTCCGGTGATCTACGCGGGTGGCGGCATCCTCAAGGCCCGCGCGGCCGAGGCGCTGCGCGCGCTCGCCGAGCTCGCCGACGTGCACGTCGTGACGACGCTCATGGCGCGCGGCGCGTTCCCGGACAGCCATCCGCTGTGCCTCGGCATGCCGGGCATGCACGGCAACTACACCGCGATCACCGCGATGCAGCGCGCCGACCTGTTGATCGCGCTCGGGGCGCGCTTCGACGACCGCGTCACCGGCAAGGTGAGCGCGTTCGCGCCCGAGGCGAAGGTCATCCACGTCGACGTCGACCCAGCCGAGCTCGGCAAGGTGCGACGCCCCGACGTGCCGATCGTCGGCGACGCGCGGCTCGTCGTCGAGGAGCTCGTGAAGGCGCTGCGCGCCGAGCAGGCGAAGCACGGCAAGCCCGATCTGGCCGACTGGGACCGTCAGATCGACGAGTGGCGCGCGCAGTACCCGCTCCGGTACGAGCAGCCCGAGGGCGGCACGATCAAGCCGCAGTACTGCGTGGAGGCGCTGCGCGACCACACGCCGGACGACACGATCGTCGTCGCGGGCGTCGGTCAGCACCAGATGTGGACGAGCCAGTACTGGCGCTTCGAGCACCCCTACACGTGGGTCAACTCCGGCGGGCTCGGCACCATGGGCTTCGCGGTCCCGGCCGCGATCGGGGCGAAGGTCGGCAAGCCCGAGCGGATGGTGTGGGCGGTCGACGGTGACGGCTGCTTCCAGATGACCGCGCAGGAGCTCGTCACCGCGAGTGCCGAGCGCATCCCCGTGAAGGTCGCGATCCTCAACAACGCGTACCTCGGCATGGTCCGTCAGTGGCAGGAGCTGTTCTACGAGGAGCGCTACAGCGAGGTCTACCTCTCGCCCGACCTTCCCGACTACGTGAAGTGGGCCGAGGCGATGGGGTGCGTCGGCATGCGCGTCGACACGCCGGAGGACGTCGTGCCGACGATCGAGAAGGCGAACGAGATCGACGACCGTCCCGTCGTCATCGACTTCCGCACCGACTACCGCGAGAAGGTGTACCCGATGGTCGCGGCGGGCGACACGAACGACAACGTCATCCTCGGCCCCGAGTTCGGCGAAGGGGGGCGATAGTCGTGAGCGCGCGCGAAGAGACGGCGCGGCACCACATCCTCACGGTGCTCGTCGAGAACAAGTTCGGCGTCCTGTCGCGCGTCGCCGGCTTGTTCTCGCGCCGCGGCTACAACATCTACTCGCTCGCGGTGTCGCCCACCGAGGACGAGCGCTTCAGCCGGATGACGGTCGTGGTCGACGCCGAGTCGTCGCCGATCGAGCAGATCACGAAGCAGCTCAACAAGCTGATCCCCGTCATCAAGATCGTGGAGCTGGGCCCGGACGAGGGCGTCGAGCGCGAGCTGATGCTCGCGACGGTGAAGGCCGGACCGGAGACGCGCTCGCAGGTCACCGAGCTCGCCTCGATCTTCGAAGCCCGCATCGTGGACGTCGGGTTCGACGCCATGACGATCATGGTCGCCGGGTCGCCCGCGCGGCTCGACGCGATGTCGGACCTGCTCGCACCGTTCGGGATCCTCGAGCTGCAGCGGACCGGTCGCATCGCGTTGCCGCGCCTCGCGCGCCAGCCCGGCCGGCTGCGCGCCGTGCGCACACGCACCGCGTAGCGTTCGGCGCGGCACGGAGGTCGACGGCATGCCGATGCTGGACAAGCGGCGCGAGCGGATCGCGGGGTTCGTGATGCCCCAGCTCGAGGCGGGCGAGAACGTCGAGGTCGTCGTGCCGACCGCGCAGACGGGGCCGAGCCCCGTGTTCGGTCCGTTGGCGTGCATGGTCTTCTTCGCCGTGCGCGTCTATGCGCCCGTGCTCACCGGTCGGCGGCTGCTGCTCCTGCGATGCTCCAAGTGGACGGGCCGGCCGAAGACGATCGACGCCGCGTACCCGCGCGGCGAGGTGCGGGTCGAGCGGTACGCGCCCGGCTCGCTGTGGGGCAAGCTGACGCTCTCGCTGCCCGGGTCGACGCTCGACCTCAACGTGCACCGCATGGTCCGCACCGACACGGACTCGCTGACGGCCGCGTTGGGGCGCGCGACGTCGGCCGCGTAGCCTTCTCTCTCGCCTCGAACCCCGGTTCTCCCAGGAGCGCGTGATGCCCGCGACGATCTACTACGACGACGATGCCGACGCCGGTCTCCTCAACGGACGGAAGGTCGCGGTCCTCGGCTACGGCTCGCAGGGCCACGCGCACGCGCTGAACCTGCGCGACTCGGGCGTCGACGTGCGCGTCGGTCTACGCGACGGGTCGTCGTCGTGGGCAAAGGCCGAGGCCGCGGGACTGCGCGTCTGCACGACGGCGGACGCGTGCCGCGAGGCGGACGTGATCATGGTGCTGCTCCCCGACACCGAGCAGGCGTCGGTGTACGAGCGCGACATCGCGCCGAACCTCCAAGAGCGCGACTCACTTGCCTTCGCCCACGGCTTCAACATCCACTTCGGGCAGATCCGCCCGCCGAAGGGCGTCGACGTGTGGATGATCGCGCCGAAGGGACCCGGCCATCTCGTGCGCCGGACGTTCGAGGACGGCGGTGGCGTTCCCGCGCTCGTCGCGGTGCACGCGGACGAGAGTGGCAAGGCGAAGCAGACGGCGCTCGCGTACGCGCGCGGCATCGGCGCGACGCGCGCCGGCGTGCTCGACACGACGTTCCAGGAGGAGACCGAGACGGACCTGTTCGGCGAGCAGGTCGTGCTGTGCGGCGGGCTCGTCGAGCTGATCAAGTCCAGCTTCGAGACGCTCGTGAACGCGGGCTACCAGCCGGAGTCGGCGTACTTCGAGACGCTGCACGAGGTGAAGCTGATCGTCGACCTCATCTACGAGGGCGGGATCGCGAACATGCGCTACTCGATCTCCGACACCGCCGAGTACGGCGACATGACGCGCGGGCCGCGCATCGTCACCGACGAGACGCGCGCCGAGATGCGCCGCATCCTCGACGAGATCCAGACCGGCCGCTTCGCGAACGAGTGGATCCTCGAGAACCAGGCCGGCCGCCCGGTGTTCAACGCGTTGCGCCGCAAGGCGGCCGAGCACCCGATCGAGGAGGTCGGCGACCGGCTGCGGTCGATGATGCCGTGGATCGGCGCGGGCAAGGCCCGCCCCCAGGACGTCAGCGGCGGGTAGTTCGGCGTTCATGCGTCGCTTGGCGTTGCTCTGCGACGACGAACGACGCATGAACGAGGTGGTGGGGCGGTTGGCGGCCGCGGGGTGTGTCGCGGCGGTGGAGGAGGCGGGCGAGCTCCTCGCGCACGCGCCCGACGAGCGCACGCTCGACGCGTGGGTGTGCCGACGGGAGCACGGCGAGCCGCTCGCGTGGATCACGGGACGGATGCGGTTCTGCGGTCGCGAGGTGCGCGTCGCTCCCGGCGTGTACGTCCCGCGTGTGCAGACCGAGGAGCTGGCGAGGCGCGCGGTGACCGCGACGCCCCGCGGCGGTCGGGTGGCCGACCTCTGCACCGGGAGCGGCGCGATCGCCGCGCACATCCGGGATCGCGTGAGCCGCGCGCATGTCGTCGGCGTGGACGTGGACGTGCGCGCGGCGAGGTGCGCGCACGTCAACGGGGTCCCGGTGGTCGTGGCCGACGTCGAGGACGTCCCGTTGCGTGGGCAGGCGTTCGACATCGTGACGGCGGTGCCACCGTACGTGCCCACCGGCGCGACCCGTCTCCTCGCTGCGGACGTGCGCCGCCATGAGCCGAGGGCCGCGGTGGACGGCGGTGTCGACGGGCTCGACGTCGCCCGCCGGGTGGTCGCCACCGCGGCACGCCTGCTACGTCCGGGCGGAACGCTGCTCGTCGAGATCGGCGGCGACCAGGACGTCGCGGTCACCGCGACGCTCGCGCACGCGCAGTTCGGGGCGGTCGAGACCTGGTGCGACGACGAGGGCGAGCTGCGCGGGATCGCGGCCGTCGCTCGTGGCGCGTGACGCTCGGGGAAGACTCGGACCGTGGCCGTCGGTGGGTTCGTGCTCCTCGGCGCCGGGGTGGCCGGCGCGATCACGCGGCCGTGGCGCGTCCCGACGTGGCTCGCCCCGCTCGTCGCCGTGTTGGTCGCGCTCGTCGTCGGGATCGTCGACCTGCACGGCGCGCGGCGCTCGCTCGACCCACTCGTCGAACCGCTCGCGTTCCTGCTGCTCGCGGTCCCGCTCGCCGCGCTGCTCGACCGCGTGGGCTTCTTCGAGAGCGTCGCCGCGATCGCGGCAAGCCGCCGGCACGTGGTCGGCGGCATGTGGCTGCTCGGGATCGTGACCGTCGCGGTGCTGAACCTCGACGCCGCCGTCGTGCTGTTGACGCCGCTCGCGATCCGCACGGCACGTCGGAGCGGGCTCGATCCCGTCGTCCTCGCGCTGCAACCCGTCCTGCTCGCGTGCCTCGCGTCGTCGTTCCTTCCGGTGTCGAACCTCACGAACCTGATCGTCGCGGGGCACGGGCGGTTCGGTGCCGGTGACTTCGCCGCGCATCTCGGGCTGCCGAGCGTGGTCGCGCTCGTGGTCGCCTGGTGGTGCTACCGCCACGCGTACGGGGCCTCGGGCGTGGCGCCGAGCGTCGACGCGAGTGCCGGTGCGGTCGCCGATCCGGCCGCGCTCGTCACGGGTGGCATCGTCGTCGCGTTCCTGCTCGTCGGGTTCGTCGTCGGGCCGCCGCTCGGCGTGCAGCCGTGGATGGTCGTCGCGGTCGCGGACGTCGCGTTGCTCGTGCGCTGCCGTTACGTGCCCGTCGACGCGGTGCCGTGGGGGACCGCGCTCGTGGCGGCCGCGCTCGCGGTGTTGGCCGGCGCGGCCGTCGCCCACGTCTCGTTCGACGGCTTGCTGCGCGGCTCGGGCCCGCTCGCGACGGCGCGGGTGACGGGCGTTGCCGCGCTCGGCGCGAACGTGGTCGACAACCTCCCGGCGCTGCTCGTCGGCCTCGCCCGCCTCCCGCGCGGCAGCGCGCTGGTCTGGCCGCTGCTGCTCGGCGTGAACGCGGGGCCGACGTTGCTCGTGACGGGTTCGCTGGCGAGCCTGCTCTGGCTCGACGCCGTACGGCGCGGCGGCCTCGCGCTCGGCGCGTGGGACTACGCGCGCCTCGGCGTGCGCGTCGGGCTGCCCGCGTTGGTCGCCGCGACGATCGTGCTGTCGGCGGGCGCCGAAGGGGCGCCCTGGTCGGTGCTCGCGGCGGCCGGCGTGCTCGCGGTCGCGGGCGCGGTCGTCGTGTGGGCGCGCCGGTCACCCGGTTGGCAGGAAGGGCACCAGTAGGTCGTGCGGGCCTGCTCACCCTGCCGGCGCGAGCGGATCGTCGTCCCGCAGCGAGGACATCGCCGGCCGCGACGGCCGTAGACCGCGAGGCCGCCGGCGTACGTCTGACGGCGCGCGGTCGCGAGGTTCGTCCGCAGCAGGCGGGCGGCGGTGTCGAACAGCGCGCGCCGTGTCACCTCGTCGAGCGACGACAGCGGCGCGTTGGGATCGACGCCGCACACGAAGCACACCTCGCTCTTGTAGACGTTCCCGATCCCCGCCGCGACGCGCTGGTCGAGCAGCGCGACGCCGATCTCGGTGCGTGGATCGAGTGTTGCGAGGCGCACCATTGCGGCATCGACGTCGGCATCGGGCGCGCACAGGTCGGGACCGAGGTCGTCGACCGCGCGCACCGGTGCGCCGGCGCGCGCCGTCTCGACGACGGGCGCGGCGAAGCACACGGCAGTCGTGCCGCCCTCGACGTCGATCACGACACGCGCCTGCGTCCCGGGCCGTCGCCAGCGCTCACCCGTCCGGTAGACGTGCCACGAGCCGTGCATGCCGAGGTGCGTGTGCAGCACGACGCCACCGATCGTGACGAGCAGGTGCTTGCCTCGTGCCTCGACGGCGTCGACGGTCGCGCCGCGAGCGGGTCGTTCGACGCGCGCCGCGCCGCGGCCGCGTACCTCGAAGCGTGTCACGCGACGGCCTGCGAGCGCGGCCCGCAGGTTGCTCGCGACGCGATGGATCGTGTCGCCCTCGGGCATGCGATCGAGGGTACCCCGGAGATTCTGTGAAGCCTCAGACACACGTCGTGTGCATGACGCTTCACAGAACGTCGTCGCGGCGGGTCACGCGATGCGGCGGTTCCAGCGGCCGGCGGCGAACTCGGTGAGCGCGGACGCCGGCTGCGGGCGCGCGAACAGGTAGCCCTGCACGAGGTCGCAGCCGAGCTCGGCGAGCCGTTCGAACTGGGCCTCGGTCTCGATGCCCTCCGCCGCGACCACGAGCCCGAGCGCGTGCGCGAGGTCGATCGTCGCGGCGACGATCGCGTCGTCCGTCTCGTCCTCGCCGACGCCGTCGACGAACGACCGGTCGATCTTCAGCTCGTCGAACGAGAAGCGCTTCAGGTACGCGAGCGACGAGTACCCGGTGCCGAAGTCGTCGATCGCGAGGCGGAGGCCGAGGTCCTTCAGCGCGCGCACGGCGTCGGCCGTCGACTCGAGGTCGTCGAGCAGCACGCTCTCCGTGATCTCGAGGCACACCGTCTGCGGGTCGGTGCCCCGTTCCCGCAGGATCGCGGCGATCCGGGCGGGGAGATCGGGACGGGCGAGCTGCCGCGCGGAGAGGTTCACCGACACGGTGCGCGGGCGGCCGAGCGACGTCGGCCCGCGCCAGGCTGCCGTCTGCGCGCACGCCTGGTCCAGCACCCACGCACCGATCGGGACGATGAGCCCGGTCTCCTCGGCGACGTCGATGAACTCGTTCGGCCCGACGATCCCGCGCACGGGGTGCTGCCACCGGACCAACGCCTCGACCGCGACGGTCTCGCGCGTCGCGATGTCGATCTGCGGCTGGTACCAGACGCGCAGCTCGTCGTGGTCGATGGCGCGCCTGAGCGCGCGCTCGGTCAGCAACCGGACGACCGCGCTCGTGTGCATCGCCTCGTCGAACAGCTCGTGACGGGCGCCGCCCTTCGCCTTCGCGCGGTAGAGCGCGGCGTCGGCGTCGCGCAGGAGACCGTCGGCCCGGTCGGACGTGCTGCGGGAGATCGCGATGCCGACGCTCGCCGTCACGACGACGTCGCCACGCGCGATCGACACGGGCTCGGCGACCGCGTGCGCGAGACGCTCCGCGATCGCCTCCGCACCTTCGTCGTCGCCGGCGTCCTCGCACACGATGACGAACTCGTCGCCGCCGAGACGCCCCACGGTGTCACCGGGCCGGACGGTCTCGACGAGCCGGTTCGCGACCGCGACGAGCAGCTCGTCGCCCGCGTCGTGACCGAAGCTGTCGTTGATCACCGTGAAGCGGTCGAGGTCGAGGACCAGCACCGCGGTCGTGGACCGGCGGCGGTCGAGGCGTAGCAGCACCTGGGTGAGACGGTCGACCACGAGCGTGCGGTTCGGCAGCTCGGTGAGCGGGTCGTGCAGCGCGAGGAACCCGAGCCGGTCGGCCGCGTCCGCGCGGTCGAACGCGATCGCGGCGAGGTGCGTCGCCCGGCCGACGACCGCGCGCTCGGAGTCGGCCGGCGTGTGCGGCTCGCGGTGGTACACCGAGAACATGCCGAGCACGCGGGTGCCGTCGGGCGAACGGATCGGCAACGCCCAGTACGCGCGCAGGCCGTTCTCGAGCGCGGCGCGCCGATGCGCGCTCTCCCACCCGTCCGTCACGGCGAGGTCCTCGGTGACCATCAGGCCGTCGCCGTTCCCGAGGAACTGGTCGACGGGGACACGGACGTCGCGCACGGCGTCGAGATACGCGCCGGGAAGGTTCGGGGCAACGACGCGGCCGAGCGCCCCGTCGGGCGCGACGAGACGGACGGAGCAGACCGCGCCCGACAGCAGCGGCTCCACGATCGCGACGAGCGCCTGCAACGTGTCGTCGAGCGGGGCGCCGCGGGCCATCATCTCCAGGAGGCGCGTCTCCGCATGCCGAAGCGCGTCGATCTGCGTGCGCTCCGTGACGTCACGCACGTTCACCACGACGCCGTGCACGTCGACGTCGTCGACGTGACCCGTCACCGAGCCCTCGAAGTGGCGGTACGTGCCGTTCGCGTGCCGGCCGCGCGCGCTGACGACGTACGCGCGCCCGGGGTGCGACGCGGCTGCCGCGAGCGTGGCGGTCAGCAGCGGGAGGTCGTCCGGGTGGAGGAGGTCACCGACGTCGGTACCGACGAGCTGCGCGGCCGGGATGCCGAGGGTGTCCTCGATCGCGGGGCTCACGTACGTGACCGTCCCGTCGGGATCGAGCACGACGATCACGTCGGCCGCGTGCTGGACGAGTGAGCGGAAGCGTCGCTCGCTCTGACGAAGCGCGCGCGACGCGCGGTCCGCGTCGCCCGCGAGGCTCGCGAGCCGCCACACGACCACGGCGACGACCACGGTCATCGACACCGCGATCACGACCGGTGAGACGTCGGAGCCGCCGGCCGATCCCACGAGGACGAGCACCGGCGCGACGAACAGCGCGGATCCGATGAGCGCGACCCGCGCGCGATCGAAGCGCGCGTCGTCGGCTCCTGCGTGCCGCCCGACGTCGGCCATCGACGGGTGGAGCGCGGCGACGCCGACGAGCACGTAGCCGATCGTCCAGAGGGAGTCGTACCAGTTCGTCCCCGACCCGCCGCCCGAACGCAGGGCCGTCAGGTAGCAGACGTCGGCCACGAGCGTCGCGCCCATCCCGCCGAGCACGAGCCAGAGGCTGGTGTCCCGGAAGCGGGCTGTGCACAGGACGCTGGCGACCGCGCCGATGAGCGCGACGTCGAGCATCGGGTAGGCGACGGACGCGGCGCGGTCGAGGATCGGGCCGTGCAGGTGGTGGATCGTCGGCCCGATCCAGAGCTGCCAGCACGGGACGAGCGCGGTCGCCGCGACGACGATGCCGTCCGCGATGGTGCGCCCGCGGCGCGCGGGCGTCCGGGCCCGGCCGAGCAGCAGGACTGCCGCGACGAGGAACGGGTAGCCGACCAGGTAGAGGACCGACGCCGCGGTGTTCTCGGGGCCGGGGATGCCGAGCTTCAGCCCGGCGACGTCCCAGACGAGGTCACCGGCGACGAGCAGGCCGGTACCCACACCGAGCAGCCGCCACGCCGCGGCACACGCGGGACGGTTGCGCTGGATGCCGAGGAAGACGGCCGCGACGGCCGCGATGCCGAGCGCGTCGAGCAGCAGCGGGGGCATCCAGGCCCCCGGGAGCACCTGGTCCGCAGCCACCACGAGCAGGCTGACCGCCAGGAAGATCCACGGCGACGGCGCGCGACGAGACAACACCAGGTCCTCATCGGCCGCGACGCCCCGTCATGAAGGGCTCAGGCGAGCCACGTCGCCCCAAGATGCGGCACTCACTGACGCATTGCGTCCGTCAGTGCCGCATCTTCGGGGTCAGGCCCGGAGGACGAGGCCCCGGTAGCCGTCACGGAACCCGGCCTGGCGCAGCGGATCGGCGGCCGGGGACTCGCGTACGGCCGTGCCGTCGACGCGCTGGATCTCGAGCTGCCGGAGCCGGCCGTCCTTCACGAGCCGGGCGAGGGCGTCGACCCACGTCGCGGGTTCCGTCGATCCGGCGCCCATCGTCGTCACCGACCGGCCGCTCCGATCGAGGTGCGCGATCGGCGCGCCGGCGCGGAGCACGACGAACGCGCCGGCGCTGCGCGTCGGCCTCGTCGCGCCCTCGACGACGTCGGGCCAGGCGAGGGCCGCGCCGTAGGGCTGCGCGGGATCGGTCGCCGCGAGCACGACGGTCTCGGCCGCGGGGCGGTGCTCGTCGTCGGGTGCGAACGGGTCGAACGGATCGGCCTCGAACGTGTCGGGGTCGAGCGGCTCCGGCGCACGCGGCTCGTCGCGCAGCGCGCGGAGACGGTCCACCGCGCCCGGCAGCGCGAACTGGGCGGCGCCGAGCCCGGCGACGAAGTACCCGCGCCGGATGCGGCCGCCCTCCTCGAGCGCGCGCAGCACCGGGTACACGGCCGCGAACCCACCCGGCACGCCCTCGGCGCGGACGCCCTCGCGCGTGAGCACGCCGTGCCGTTCGAGGAGCTGGAGCGCGACCGCGTGGACGCGCTCGGTCGGCGACGGCTCGTTCGCCGTGCCGGGCGCGGCGCGCAGCGGTGCGACGAGCGACCAGCGCCCCGCGCCGGCCGGCGGTCCGATGCGCATCAGGCGTCCCGGTCGCGGGCGTGCGGCCGACGTGCGCGGCTTGCGGCCGAGCACGGCCCGGAGTGCGGCGAACCCGTCGTTCGTGATCTCGCCGGCCCACGCGAGGTCCCACAACGCGGCCAGGACGACGCGTTCGTCGGTGACCTCGGTCGCGTTGCCGACGGCGGCCACGATGTCGAGCCAGAACGACGCACCCGCGCGACCGAGCTGGGCGCGGATCGCGTCGTGCACGGGACCGTCGGGCGGCTCGGTTGCTGGCTGCGGCAACAGGAGCGCCGCACGGTCGCGGAACGCGAGCACGACGCGGCCGTCGTCGGCGCCGATCGCACCGGCGCCCGCCCAGACGATCTCGCCGGCGGCCACGAGCTCGTCGAGCATCGACGGCCGGTAGCCCTCGACGCGCGCCGCGAGCACGTCGGCCTCGAGCGACGACGCCGGGATCGGCGCACCCTGGACGACGCCGATCGCGTCGACGAGCGCATCCACACCGTGACGGCGCGCGCCGACGCCCTGCCACCGCGGGAGGAAGCGCGCGAGCACCTCGGCGTCGACGGGCTCGATCTCCTTGCGGAGCGCGGCGAGCGACCGCCGCCGGAGCCGGCGGAGCACGCCGACGTCGCACCACTCCCGCTCCATCCCGCCGGGACGGAACTCCCCCTCGACGACCCGCCCGTCGCGCGCGAGCTCGGCCAACGTGTCGCGCACTCGCGTCACGTCGATGCCGAACCGCGCGGCCGCGTCGCTCGTCGTGAACGGCGCGTGCGTGCGGGCGTACCGGCCGAGCAGCGACCGCAGCGGGTGCGGCTGCGGGTCGGTGAACGCGACCGGTAGCCCCGGCGGTACGGCCGCGCCGAGCGCGTCGCGATAGCGCGCCGCGTCCTCGGCCGCCGCGATGCGCTCCTCGCCGGCGACGTGGACCCGGATCGCGCGTCGTTGCGCGAGGAGCGTGTCGATCCACGCGCTCGGGTCGCCCGTGCTCCGTGCGTCGAGGTCGACGACGCTCAGGTCGCCCAGCTCGCGCAGGACGTCGTGCAGCTCGTCGGCGTCGCGCGCGCGGCGACCGTCGGTGAGTCGTTGCAGCTCGAGCTCGAGGTCGGCGAGCGCCTCGGGGTCGATGAGCTCCCGCAGCTCGTCGGCGCCGAGGAGGTCCCGCAGGAGGTCACGGTCGAGCGCGAGTGCCGCGGCGCGCCGTTCGGCGAGCGGCGCGTCACCCTCGTACATGTACGCGGCGATCCACCCGAACAGCAGGGATTGCGCGAACGGCGACGC
>Ga0070741_10002681_pt1 | contig 46710 bp, 35 predicted proteins | sample Coa_R1_4_FD_66440 | JGI IMG/M metagenome (GOLD analysis project Ga0070741, IMG submission 66440) | Surface soil microbial communities from Centralia Pennsylvania, which are recovering from an underground coalmine fire - Coalmine... | ecosystem: Environmental > Terrestrial > Soil > Unclassified ... | reverse complement strand
TCGAGCCGATCCCTTATGGTTTTCGCATGAGCGCGCATACACCGAGTTCTAACAGCGCGCCTTATAAGCTATTGCGGCTATATGCAGACGCCGATTCGATTACCACGACTATTGATTTCATTCTGCCAAATATGCGGTTGGAAACAATCCGGGCAGGGAAGTACTGGTTTTCTTCTCTTACGACGGTCACGCCCATCACCCGCAACCGCTGCCGTATTGATGTTGTTGCTGCCTGGAATTTGTTTCGCTGGTTTCCCTTTGCGCCCGCGCTGTTGAAATTTGTATTTGCGAAGTTCGTAGAACAAGACCGGCAAACGATGCAAGATCAGGCTGAAGGCCTGAAATACCATCCACATCTGATGTTGATCGATGACGCGGACCGTCCAGCAAAGTGGTACTTTGAATTGAAAGCCGCCTATTTGGAATCAAAGCGAACCGGCGAAGAGATGAAGCATCCTATGACAGGGCCGGTGACATTACGATGGAGAAGTTAGGGGCGTTTACCTTTTTCACTTAATCGCCCTGTCATCCTGAGTGCTGTCCAAGTTGCGCTTTGCGCAACGAGGACAAATCGAAGGACCCCTACCCTGCGCAAGATTCTAATGTGGACCACGTAGGGATGGCCGCCTCGGCTGTCCGTCTCACAAATTACCCGTCGCACTTTCAACCGGTCCGCCGTCGCTTAACCTGATCTATGATCTCGTAAAGATATCCCGCCTTCTTGAACTCCCTATTGAGATAGGTGCCTTTTGATGGAGCTTCCATGAAAGCGTCATATTCGCTCGCAGGAACATCAAAGTAACGGTATACCCTCCCATCGTCCTTGAACTCGATGTCGAGAATTTTGGCGAGCGGATCATACCCCATAGTCGCGATCACGCTCGACTCAACCGGATCTCTATGTATTTTTATCACCGCTGTCATCCTGAGTGCCGTCCGAGTTTGCGTTTACGCAACGAGGGCAAACCGAAGGACCCCTACCCTGGCGCAAGATCCTATTGGAACGGCCTCACCAAATAACCTTCAACCCTCTATAAAGATAAAACTTTTCGTCCGAACTCACGACGGGAATTTCCTCTGATAAAGCCTGCGCAATAATCTGCCGATCAAATGGGTCGCCATGGTGCCGTGGCAGATCAAAAAGATGAAATGCGTGATCGGCGGTATAGGGAAGGACGCGGATGCCAAGATCCTCTACTGCCTGATGCACTACCTCTGGGGAAAGCCTCAACTTGCCCAAAGATGCTTTGATGGCGATCTCAGCCAGGGAAATGACACTGAGTTCGAGAATATTTCCTGGATTTGTTAGAGCAGAGGCCGCGCGCTTGCTTAGCCGCTCAGGGGATTCCACTGCATAAATCAGAATTGCCGTATCCAGAAGCAGGCGCACATTTTCCTTAGCCGCGTCCCGAAAGAAATTCTTCCGCTTCTTTGTCCGTCATGGGCTTCCACCAATCCGGATCAAGCACTTGAATTTTGCCTTTTAAAGTTCCAAGGGTCCGCTTTTTGCCGGGAGATTCCTTTGTGCGCACAATATCCACCACAGGCACGCCCCTGCGGCAGATGGTCACGGCTTCGCCGTCTTCGACCGCTTTAATGAGCTCCGGTAATTTGTTCTTGGCATCAGCCACGCTGAACCGCATAATTTTAAGATAGCTATTTGCGATGGCTATGTCAACCCAAAAAGACGTGCGCCCCAGAAAACTTTTGTCATCCTGAGTGCCGGGCCGAGTTACGCAACGCATAACGAGGACAAATCGAAGGACCCCTACTTGTACGAAAATTCTACCGTGGCCAAACTCACGTAGAGACAGCCGCCTCGGCTGTCCGCGAAAACCTTGTCATCCTGACCGTAGCAATGCGAAGCGAGCGCAGTGGAGGGACCTGCTTCCTACTTCTCCAGCAATCCCTCCACCACTCCGTAAGCCTCGCCCAACGCGGCGTCCAGCGCCGCTGCATCTTTTCCTCCGGCTTCCGCCAGATCAGGACGGCCTCCACCCTTACCGCCAACTTTTTGCGCGATTGGAGCAATAACTTTTCCCGCCTGCACACGGCTGGTGAGGTCTTTGGTTACCCCGACGATAAGGGAAACGTTTCCGTCATTTGCGGAACCCAGTACCACGATGCCTGAACCAACTTTGTCGCGCAGTTGATCGACCAAGGTTCGCATCTGTCCTCGTTCCAGATTGTCCACTCGATGTGCCAGGACTTTAACGCCGCCTACATCTTTGATCTTGTCGTTTACGGAAGCTACAGTCGATGAGGCCGACTTCATCCGCGCCTGATCGAGCTCGCGTTGCAGGCGCTTGATTTCAGCGTCTTTTTTGTCCAGTTCAATTGTGAGTGCCGCGGCGGGCGATAACGGAGCGTCGTCAGATGTGGGTGCCCCATCCTTTCGTGTTTTTTGCGAAAGGGTGGGTCCGACAAAACTCGCCACTACATTTTCCAGTTGATGATCTTTCTGGAAATGCCGCAACGAACCTTCTCCGGTAACGGCTTCAATCCTCCGTACTCCCGAGGACACGCTGCCTTCTTTCAATATCTTGATTAATCCGATTTCTCCAGTCTGCGCCGTGTGCGTGCCGCCGCAGAGTTCGGTGGAAAAGTCACCAATTCTAATCACACGTACTCGGTCACCATACTTTTCGCCGAAGAGCGCCATAGCGTGATACTCGTTAATCGCCACATCGATCGGCACGTCGGGGATGACTTCGACTTTCTGATTGCGCAAAACTTCCTTGTTGATCAGGTCTTCGATGTCTTGCAGCTCTTCATCGGCAACGCCGGTAAAGTGCGAGAAATCAAATCGCAGATGATTCGGAGCGACCAGTGACCCCGCCTGCTTGACGTGCTTGCCAAGAACTTCGCGCAATCCAGCTTGCAAAAGATGAGTAGCCGTGTGATTGCGCATAGTCGATTCGCGAATGCCCGTATCAACGACGGCATCGACTTTGTCGCCGATGCGAATAGGTTGTTTCGCAATGACCTGATGGGCGCGAACGCCTTGAATTGGCGAATAGCAACCTTTTACTTCAGCAACGACAGTGTTGTGATCGTCGCTGTAAAGCCATCCGCGATCGCCCACCTGTCCGCCGGACTCAGCGTAAAAGGGAGTGTGATCGAGAATGATCTCGCCATTTTCGCCGGGCTTGAGCTCTTGCGCGCCTTGCCCATTGTGAATGATGGCAAGCACTTCGCAGTTATCAGAGCGAGTCTGGCGATAACCCTCGAAAATGGATTTAGGAAGCTGCTGGTAAGCAGGATTAGCCGTCTGCTTGGCCGCGCCTTTCCAGGAGGCGCGAGCACGAGTCTTTTGTTCGTCCAAAGCCGAATCAAACCCTGCCTGATCCAGCGTTACCCCTCGGTCCCGAGCTGCATCTTGTATGAAATCCAGCGGCATGCCGAAGGTGTCGTACAGCTTGAATGCATCCTCACCACGCAAGAGGCTGGTAGCTTCAGATTGCCGAGCATGCACCATTTTCTCTAATGCCTCCGTTAGGGCCGGAGCGAGGGTACGAGAAATCGTCGATAACCCCGACGCAGGGAAAAAGAAATTCAAACGATTCGCAGAGATATCCCGCAGTACGGAATCTGGTGCCGAAGAAAATTGAAGCGATACCTCGTCTGCGTAGGGCAAATTTTGTCTCCGATAGTCTTCGGAAGCTTGTGCCAGGATCTGGCGACCGCACTCGATCTGAGCAGTCGTAAGTAGCTCCTCAAGTTTGTTCAGGCCGAGGTCCAGAGTGTGTGCAAAATGTAGTTCCTCAGCAAGCACCGTCTTCGATACGCGTTCGATGCTTTCCTTCAATTCCGGGTAGGCATCCTGCATCAGATCGCGTACAGCGAACGCCATTTCATGCAGAAATGGTTTCGTCTGGCCTGATAACCGGCCATGCGTTATTGCCCTACGAATTATCTTGCGCAAAACGTACCCGCGACCTTCGTTCGACGGCAACACTCCATCTGAAATCAGAAACGTTGCCGCCCGCGCATGGTCCGCAATCACGCGCAATGACGCAGCTGACGCCGTTGAACGCGTAGGGACAGCCGCCCCCGGCTGTCCAGCCGAGCCTTGCTCGGCCTGACGGGCGAGGACGCCCGTCGCTACATTATTTTTATCTCTTCCGCTCGATGTAGAGACGGGCGTCTCGCCCGTCCGCGTGGATGCCGAATTCCCCGTCCCCGTAAGCTCCGCCGCTCTCTTAACTAGCGGCACGAACAAATCCGTATCGTAGTTCGACACTACCCCTTGCATCACCGCTGCCAGCCGCTCCAATCCTGCTCCCGTATCAATTGACGGCTTCGGCAACGGATTCAACTTTCCACTGGCATCCCGGTCGAACTGCATGAACACCAGATTCCAAATTTCGACATACCGTCCACAGTCGCAGCCAAATTCGCAGTCCGTGTGACCCTGATCCGACGCGATTACTCCCATGTCATAGTGAATTTCACTGCATGGACCGCACGGGCCTGTATCGCCCATCTGCCAGAAATTGTCTTTCGCGCCCAACTCGTAAATGCGTTCCTTAGGCACATTCTGACCCACCCACAAATCGTAAGCTTCGGCATCGCGCGGCACGCCGTTCTCACCTTTGAAAATGGTGATGTAGAGCTTGTCTTTCGGAATCCCAAACCACTCCTGCGAAGTCAACAGCTCCCACGCGTAGGCAATCGCATCTTTTTTGAAATAATCGCCAAAGCTGAAATTCCCCAGCATCTCGAAAAACGTGTGATGGCGATTTGTGAAGCCGACATTTTCGAGGTCGTTGTGCTTGCCACCGGCTCGGACGCACTTCTGCGAAGTGGTAGCCCGGTTGTAATCACGCTTTTCGAGTCCAAGAAAAACGTCCTTGAACTGGTTCATCCCGGCATTGGTGAAAAGCAGAGTAGGATCGTTGGCCGGAACCAGCGAAGACGAGTGGACTTCTTTGTGTCCCTGCCGCACAAAATAGTCCAGAAATTTACGGCGAATTTCAGAGCCTGTAAGCATGAATGACTAATTCTAATCTACTTTATTCGAGGGTTTTCAGCGTGGGCAGTGGATGTTATTATGGATGTCGAAGTAAGTCCCGCCACACTCCTCAGTAGCTCAATGGCAGAGCATTCGGCTGTTAACCGAAGGGTTGTAGGTTCGAGTCCTACCTGAGGAGCCATTCTTTCGAGAAAACGCTCCACCACCCAGGATCCGGATTGGTTTTCAGATTTTAATTGCGCTTTCCAGCGCCTGCGCTCGTTGCATAGTGGGCGTTCCACTTCGCTCGACGAGCCACCACTCCACAAACAAAAGCGGCAAAATCCAGCCCAGCCAGCCGGAGAGTCCCGCGATTGCCTGCACCATCGCTACCTCACTTCCCCCGAAAAGCGTAGGTAGCAACGGCGCAAACGCCAGCGTCAGCACCACTCCCCAAATCCGGTTGGTGATAATCGAAAACGTCAGCGCTACGCTGCGGATCATCCACCGCCGATGATTGCCGTATCGCCTCTGATATCCCGAAACGAACCCGGTGATCGCGAAACTCAGCCACAAAACGGCGAGCAAGATGTCGCTCGCGCGCAGCACAGGGCCAAATGGACCCACCGCGCCAATAAACATCCCCGCCACTCCTGCTGGAATTACACCGCCGAACACGTACACTCGCCCGAGAATGCGGTGCGCCGCAGGATACCGCCTGCGGAACCATGGCCAGATCTGCGCGCACGCCGTCAGCATCGCTATCGATGCGAACATCACGTGCATCACCAGCATCGGGTAATATTCCCGAATGTCTTGTGGAAGCGGGATACGAGACTTCTCGGGGTTGAATCCTACATAGGGTACAAGCGCATACACTACGAATGCCGCTGGGATCGCGAAAAGCAATGCCCACCAATTCGCCCGTCGCTTGGCCCCCACTGGCCCGCCCAATGCGTTCTGTTGTCTGTTCCGCGATCCAAATTGTCATACGATGCTCCCTAGCCACTCGCTTCGCGATACTGCGTGCGTTATACGCAGTGGCATGTATGCTATACGCAGATGAGCCGCCACATGTTCCATTCGCCGCACATAACCACAAACGTCCGCCAAGTCATAGAGTTCAATATCCCGCCCGGCTCTTGCTATAGATTCGCGCAATCGTAGTGCGTGCGCAGATCGGACCAGGGTTCAGAGCGCTCTCAATCTACAACGCAAAAGAAGGCGCAGGCCCTTCTGGCTGGCAGTCGTGCGGATTATCGGTGTGATGCATCATTTTCTGCTGGACGGCTACTGAAGTCCCAGGGCGTCAACCCGTGTTCGATAGAAGTACCCACTCGTGATACCGAAAATAGTGAATGGCTACTCAGGAATCCCCTTGTTCTGGCGAGATCATTAATGTGCCATTTTCGTCGATCGTACCGAGGAAACGTCCTTGTTGGATTCGCCCGGCGTTGCGACGTCAAAGGAATCCTGGCTGGCAGAATGTCGTGGGCGCATCCATCGGAACACTCCCTCTTTGAACAGCCTCAGAATGGTTCGGCGGTTCTCGATAATGACCCGCAGCCACGCCGATTTTCTCAGCATCGGGAAATAGATTCCGCGGAAACAAAGACGCGACAGGAACACATTGACGCGATCGCCAACATGCTGATCATCCAGCGCCGCAACTGCCTGGGCCAGCGCTTCCGGGCTGTAGGAGTGAGCCCAGCCGTAGTTCAGTTCGGCATGCGCTTCTTCGATCGTCATCTTCAGCGGAGTATGCGCCATTGTGAACGGAACGAAGTCCATCCAGTGGTGAGGGCGCGTGAGCCGTCCGGCGGCCTCCAGCCGTTTATATAAAGGCGTTGCGGGTAAGGGAGTGAGCAGTCCGAAGATTGGCAAGCCCGGAGGCCATGTGCGGACCTGCTGCAAGGTGCGTTCGGCGACTCCCGGAGTGTCGTTATCCATGCCGAAGATGAACGAGGTGATTGCGTAAATATTGCGTTTTGCCAGACGCTCAAGCACGGCGGCATAATCGCTGGGCTTATTGAATCCTTTATTCACGTCCTTCAGATTTACCGGATCAATAGACTCCATGCCGATAAAGATCCACTTGCCTCCGGAAGCAGCGATCAAATCAATCAGTTCTTCGTCGCGCAATAGGTTGGCACTGATCTGCGCCACCCAAAAAACTTGGGCTTGCGCAGCGATGATGTCACGCAGGAGTGACTTGGTGCGCTTTACGTTGATGGCAAAGTTGTCGTCAATAAAGAAAACCGCGATTTGACCTTGCTCTTTGCGAGCGCGAGCTTTCAGCAGGAGCAATTCGTTGACGACGCTTTCATTCGTGCGGAAACGAATGGCGTCGCCGAAGAAGCCAGTGACTGTGCAGAACTCGCAGCCGTAAGGACAACCTCGTCCCGATTCAACGGGCACGATACGAAATGTTCCCCAGCCTTCCCGGAAATTTTTGAGCAAGGGGTGCATCAGTTTGGGAACGAGATTGAACTGACGGAGATCAAGCTTATCCCATGGAATCGTGGGATAAGGATTCAGTGATGGCTTGCGCTCCTTGCCCGTCCCATCAACAGGCGCGTAGATTTCCTTTAGCTCGCCCCGAACAGCATCTTCCACTATTTGTGGCCAGGTCTCCTCGGCTTCTCCCAAGGCAACGGCATCGACGTGGCGCGGGCCACCATGGTGGCCGAGAGCTTCATCGGCCTCTTCGGTCACGTGCGGCCCTCCCATGACAACTCGAACTCCCGTCGCGCGAATAGCGTCAGCCATGCGATACGCCCTAGCGACCATCCTGGTCATGGCACCGATACCAACCAGCCCGATGTTTTGGTCGCGGACAAATTGCGCAATTTGGGTTTCGTCCATAGGTTGGGCATTGCCATCGACCAGCAGGACTTCATGTCCGGCAGGTGTGAGTGCTTGCAGCAGGAACATCCAAAGGTGGGGCATGAAGTTGTGGGTGACGCCGTTGTCAGGGTTGTAAAGCAGAATTCGCATGACACTCCTTTGAAACACTCGCTTACCACGCTGAGCTCGTCACGACGATCCGGAAGATTGGTACCTAAGATGTATCTTGCGAACTAAATGTTGGTGTTCCCACACGATTGCGGCTGGGGGGCGACGTATGACAGCTACGTATTGCAGCTTCTTTTCTATAAGAGAATCCGTGTTCGATCGAAGCACTACTCGCAATTAACCGAAAAGTCGTATCCGAATCTGCCCTTATTTCGACGGAGTGGATTCGATACATATTGAAGTTATTCGTAAACATTCGTAATATGCACCTGAGTCTTTTTGGATCGAGATGACTCACGGAGCGTCCCGGATTGAATTCTGAAATTGAGCAGCACGGCACGGACGCAAGCGCGAGCTTGCAGAATGTACTCATACAAAATTGCGGGTCAGCCGCGCGAAGAATGTTTGCATTCTTTCGATGCAGGATGATGCGGGCTGCAATTACCGCCTTGATGCTCGGACCAGTATGGTGTCCGGCGCAGCAGTTGGCCAATGGCACTCTGTCCGTGGCCGTTAACAAGCAAAATGGAGAGTATCAGTTTGGACCGATTGGCGGCCAACCTACTCTGCAATCAAGCACAGGCGCGCTGGTCGATCACAAATGGCTGCATGTTAGTACTTATCCTTCGCGTTCGGTTTCCGAATCGCCATTCAGCGACGCGCTTGGAGCGGGTCGACAGTTGACTGTTACCTGTAGTGGATTAGCTGGCAGTCCCGACCTTATCTATGTGCTCCAGCTCTACACCGAAAATTCCTACGGCACCATTCAAGTCCGAGTTAAGAATGGAACGCGCAAGGCTACATCAGTGCAGGCAATCCGCAGTGTTGAAGCCACGGGAGACTCGATCCTTAGCTTAGGTGGACGCCCATCGGACGAACGAGTTCTCTCCGATAGTTTCAGCGAGGATTGGCCGGACTTGGTGATCTATGATCTCGGGGGCGCTCCGGGCGGAATGCATCGAGGAGTGGGAAGCCAGCTGATCTATAACCGGCAAACCAAGCAGAGCTTGTTTATTGGAGCACTCACATCGGATCGCTTCCTGACTCTTCTGCGGCTGAAGGCCGATGGTAAAGGCGACGAAGCTAAGATCGCTTCCTATAACGTGGAGGCTACGGGGACTACTGAGATTCAGAAGGATTACAGCGAGGCAGAATCTCTGAAAGTGAAGTCTTTGCAAAGCGACCGGATCGAACTCAGTCTTCCACTGAATCCGGGCGAAGAGATGAGCTCTGAACGAGTAATGTTTGCGACAGGACCGGACTACCTGGGGCAACTTCGCGCTTATGGCTCCGCAATTCGACTGCTGCATCAGGCACGTGTCTCAAGTGAGATTCCAATGGGATGGTGGAGCTGGACCGCTTATTATGCCGCCATCAACGAGGGCGAAACGCTGGCCAATGCCGATTGGCTCTCGCAGCATTTGAATTCGCTCGGTTACAACTTTTTCCAGATCGATGAAGGCTATCAGTACGCTCGCGGCGAGTACGTCACTGCCAACGCGACACAATTCCCAGATGGGATGCGGTTTGTGGCTCGTCGTATTTTAAGAGATGGCCTTACTGTTGGCCTGTGGACGGCTCCGTTCGAGGTAAGCAGCCGGGCCTGGGTTTATGAACATCACAAAGATTGGTTGGTCCATAATGCCAAGGGACAACCGATTCCATTAGAGGATGTGTGGAAGCAGAACTTTGACACGCTTTACGCACTTGATACGACGCATCCTGGGGCGCAAGACTATTTGCGCCAAACCTACAAGAAGTTAGTCCAGGATTGGGGAGTTCGTTTCATCAAGATGGACTTCATGGATACAACGGCAATTGAAGGTTACTACTACCGCCCTAATACCACTGCACTCGAAGCCCAGCGCATTGGTTTGCAGGTGATTCGCGACACGGTCGGGGACGCCGTGCTTCTGGACAAGGACGGAAGTCCCATGCTCAATCCGGTCGGGATTGTAGATACAGGCCGTATTTCTGCGGACACAGGACACAGTTTTTCAAGGTCGAAGAACGCCGCTCCCGGAATCGCGGCGCGCTTCTACATGAACGGAAATTTCTTCATCAGTGATCCGGATGCTTTCAACATCACCGATACATATCTGGTGGAGCATGCGGGCGAGCGTTCCGCACATTCGCTTGCGGCAGCTCAGACTTCGATTGCCCTTTCTGCGATCGCCGGTGGCATGTATGAAATTGGCGATGACCTGCTGGTTCTTAATAGTGAAAAGGATCGACTCGCACTGGCCGAAAATCGAGACTTGCTCAACATGGCCAAAGCTGGTCGAGCCTCTACGCCGGTTGATTTGATGAGCTATGAGGCGGAGGATGGACAACCCAGTGTCTTCTTACTCCGGCAAAGCCCGCGGCAAAGCATGTTGACAGTCTTCAACTGGACCGATGGGCCACGCTCGCGCACATTGAGCCTCGCCGACCTCGGAGTTCCCGTCAGCTCCACATTGGTGCCAACATCGGTGATGGATTCGAGCACCACATTTGCACTCGAAGGTGGGGCTATCCGGCTGCAAAATCAGCCGCCGCAATCGGCCGTGATAATCAAACTGGCCGATACTGCCATCGCGAAGTCCGCTCCGAGTGTTACGGCCAAAGTTCCATCTCAATCGAAGGCTGGAGAAACGATATCCTTCTCAGCTCAGGCTGATCCGAATGGGGTACCGGCACTTGGCTATCGCTGGGACTTCGGCGATGGCGTGATCACCAGTGGGTCCAAAGTATCCCATTGCTACACCAGAGCTGCCGATTTCACGGTTCATCTTGTCGTCGAGGGGCCGGACGACCTCTCATACGAGCGGAGTTTTTCCGTGGCAGTGGCCGGCGAGTTGAAACCGATGCCGCAACTGCGCGCAAACCGGCGCTTTGAGCAGTCATCCGACAAATGATGTACGCGCAAAATCGTGGCGGCCCGGCGGTAGCTTCCCGTATATTCTGGTTTTGTGCTGAACCTGTCGACCAATGAACTAGCGGCTCTCTTGGTGGCAACCAGTTTTGCGGCAGGGCTAAATGTCTATGCAACGATTGCCACTTTAGGGCTGCTCGCGAGTTTTCACCTTCTGCCGCTTCCGGCCCAACTGCACCTCTTAGCCAATTGGTGGACAATCGCCGCGTCCGCCGCCTTGTTCGTTATCGAATTTCTTGCCGATAAAGTTCCCGTATTTGATCTGATCTGGAACGCTCTTCACACTTTCATTCGTGTTCCCCTCGCTGCACTTCTGGCCTACGCAGCCACCTCACAGCTTTCTCCGGGAAAACAATTATTGGCCACTTTACTCGGCGGCGTCATTGCCCTGGCAGCCCATGGTGGAAAAACAGCGATACGTGCTGCGGTGACGGCGTCGCCAGAGCCTATTTCAAACGTAGGCCTGAGCCTCAGCGAGGACGCTATAGCTATATTCCTGACCTGGTTCGCTTCTAGTCATCCTTATTCTGCCGCAGCTATTGTTGTTCTTTTCTTGATCGCGATTGTTCTTTTCGTCGGAGCTGTGATTCGCGGGTTACGTGCATTGTTACAACGTGCTGCGCACGTGCTTGCAAGCTGACTGTCGGAATCGACGGCTCAAGAAAATCATGAGAATCTTGTGATTGAGCGTGCACGTACTGATTGTCGGCGCTTTCGGCAACAGCTAGAGAACTCTTACTGCCGAGATACTTTGCTGTCATTGTTGACAGTTACTTCCGGCGTATCTTTAGCGAGACGCTATATACAAAAGAATTCCCGGCCAAACTTGGATAGATGTACATGACTACGGCACTCTTCAGCACTGAACTCAGTCGTAAACACCAAGCCACTGTGGGTCAGGTTGATAGTGATGCTGGTCGGAGAAGGAAACAATACAAGGAAACAATACCTTGAGCGCCTTGGTATTGTTTTGGGGTAAGCAAGGGTGCGACTGGAGGATGTATGTTTGCTTTGTTATGGTGGGTCATTGTTGGTCTAATCGCGGGCTGGGCAACCGGGAAAATTATGCGCGGTTCGGGTCAGGGTTTTTGGTTGGATATTGTTATTGGGATCGCTGGCGCAATTGTTGGTGGCTGGATTATGCGTGCGCTGGGTTTTGCGCACCGTGGAGGAATGATCTACACGATTCTGGTGGCGATTGGCGGAGCTGTGATCTTAACAGTGTTATATCGGCTCATCACAGGTGGTCACAATCGTGGTAGCGGGCAAAGTGGTGGCGACAGTGAGCTGCGAAAAGTCGCTTAAGGCTAGCCGGAAAAGAATCAGCTGAAACCGGCGCTTAATTTAAATGCAACGGTCCAATCAGTCGAATTCTTTCTACCCGGCGTCTATTCTTTCTGACTCTCTGCCTATTCAGCATGGCAACCGAGGTGTTCTTCCTGAACATCTGAACTTCCGTGCCGCGGAAAGTTCAATCTGATAAGCGCAAGAAGCAACAACGCGAAGAGGGTACGGCAGCCGATCTCATCCCATCAGATGCCACGCTCGACGAACTCCGCGAGATCGCTGCGCACTGCCAGGCATGTTATTTATGGAGAAAAGGAACCCAGACTGTATTCGGTGAGGGTCCATCTAGTGCGAAGCTTATGTTTGTCGGCGAGCAGCCGGGCGACAAAGAAGACATTGTAGGGCATCCTTTTGTAGGACCTGCGGGCATTCGCCTAGATCGAGCGCTTCAGGAAGCTGGCATTGACCGTTCCAAAGTCTATGTGACTAATGTGGTCAAACATTTTAAGTGGATTCCAAAGGGAAATCGCCGCCTTAATCAAACTCCCCGAGCCCCTGAGATACATGCTTGTGTGCCTTGGCTCCTCGCTGAGATTGCTCGTATCAAACCACAAATTTTGGTTTGTTTGGGAGCTATCGCGGCGAAAGCTCTTCTCGGAAACGATTTCAGTGTGAGTCGGCGGAGAGGCAAACTCGTGAAATCGGATTTGGCTCCAAAGGTAATGGCAACTGTTCATCCTTCGTCGCTGCTGCGCATAAGAGATGAGAAAGACCGCCATGCAGAAACTGCACGCTTCATCAAAGACCTGAAGAAAGTTACGGACTTGTTATAGCCCGCAACTCGCAACTAAAAATTATCCTTTGATTTTCTTCTGCGCTGCATCCCAAGTAGCAATTGTCTTATTGAAATAAGCGTAGTTTGCTAAGTGGCATCCGATGGCTGCGTTGTTACCGAAATCTTCGTTTTCGACCGTCTTCTTACGCGTGCGGACCGCGTTGCAGAAATTGGCCTGGTGATCGGAGATATCGCTATATCCCTTCGGCGTGGCGTAGCTCTCAGCTTGTTCATCCACCTTAAAATTAAGAGGAGAAGGCAGTGGATGATCAGCTTGCCATTTTTCCAAATAGTCGTTGCGTAGCTGCGCAGGCCATCCGTAGATCGAATAGCTCTCAGGCTGCGGACGGGTGTCCTGAGGTAGATAAGTTAAAGTTGTGTCTTTAATAATCAGCGTGCCTTTGGTGCCATAAAAGGCGATGAACTCTCCGCCTTCATTATTCAGATTACAGCGCACGGCGAGCCGGAAGTTTGGATAGTCATAAAAAGTCTCAATCAAGTCGGGAAATTCGCGGCCATCCTTCCATCGAAAAAGGCCCCCAGTTGACTGCGCTCTTTGGGCGATCGCGTTCGTGCCAGTAATAAAATGAACGCCAGAAATTAGATGCACAAATAAATCGCCGGCCAAACCTTCTCCGTAATCAGTGAAGCATCTCCATCGAAAAAAGCGAATGGGATCGAATGGCCGTTTGGGAGCGCCATCGAGAAATGTGTTCCAGTCAATGGTTTGTTCGTTGGCATCGGGCGGGATCGGGTAGACCCATGCACCGCTAGCGGTGTTGCGGTCCCAATAAGCGTCAATGGAAAATACATCGCCCAACTTGCCGGAATCGTAAAACTCTTTGGCTTTCGCATAAAGAATCGAACTAACGCGCTGGCTTCCTATTTGGATCATGCGCTTTGCTTTTTGCGCCGCTTCGAGCATGGTAAAGCCATCATCCACTGTGTGGGACATTGGCTTTTCGCAATAGATGTCTTTACCAGCCGCACATGCGTCGACAAAAACTTTACGATGCTGGTGATCGGTCACAGCAATGATGACGGCATCAATATCTTTGCGATCAAGGATTTCTTTATAGTTGCGCGTGGCTGGGACATTTTTCTTTACAGCTTCCTGAGCGGCGAGATGGCGGGAGTCGTAGAGATCACATACTGCGACACACTCGAAGCCGGGCACGCGCAGTGATGCTTCAAGCAATTCGCACCCGCGCACTCCCGTACCGATGGAAGCGAAACGCACCGTATCGCTTGGTGCGACAGTCTGAGCAAAACCCCAGAGCGGCTTGGGTTCGAGGAGTGTGACTTTTGCTGCTGCCCCGGCTGCAACGGCGCCACTGCCAATTTGCATGAAGCGCCGGCGTGTCCATGAATTATTGCTCATTCGAAATACACCCTCCAATCTATGGGGTCCAAACCTGTGCAACCACAGTTTTGGATGATGTCAAATTAACGCAGCGATTATCGCACAGAGATTGGCTACAGGTGGAAATTGTAAGCTGGATTTTTAGATTCTTGAATTATCAGTACATTAGCTGCCGTAAAAAAATAGCGGCCCGCATGGCTGTGGGCCGCTGAATCGTCTAAGTTTTAGTTCTAACGCCTTCGATCTTCATGGCCCTCAGGTGGTTTGGATTCATGTTCAGCCCTGGGTGCGCTTTGTGGGCGAGACTCCGCAGACGGACGAGATGCATTCTGAGCCCGTGCGTTCTCCGGCCGCCCTTCACTTCTAGGCGCGCTTTGTGCACGAGGAGCGTTTTCACGTTGCGGCGCACGCATGTTTTCCCTTGAGTTCGATGGTCGAGGAACGTTGTTTCGCGAAGGAGAATTATTGCGTGCGACATTTTCCGGACGGCCAGCATTATTTTCTGGCCGGTTCCCAGGACGCGGAACTGAATTGTTTGCCCGCGGCCCGGACGATCGATTCTCAGCTGGACGATACGGCGCACCTGCTGCTCTAGCAGCCACTACATTGTGGCCATTGAACTCTCCAGGTCGCGCAGTAGCGGCAATAGCTGGACGTCCGTGATTCACCGATGCCAAGAGCGCGCGGTTGCTGCTGGCCCCGCGTTCATGTTGCTCCTGTATGGCGGTACGTTCAATATGATGCTCCCGTTCAGCTCTCATTTCTTCGGGACGCGGCCGCTCAGATATACCGCCTCTCCCACCGTTATAGCTGACGCGATTTACAGTCACATTATTGATGACCGTCTTGTTATACACATGAACATTGGTAATGTTTATGTTAGTCACACTCCGGTTGTAAGCGAAGTGACCGTGATCCCAATAGCCACCTTCATAGCCATGACCGATGTATCCGAAACCATAATTCACTCCGCCATAGAATCCGATGTGAGGACCCCAATATCCGGCATGCCACAGATAGGCGCCGCCTCCCCATCCCCAATAGCCTGGTGTCCAAAGAAAACCAACTTCGGGTGCCATGACCCATGTGCCTGGAACCCAATAATAACCATCATCACCATACGCCCAATAACCAGGTGTCCAAATATAGCCGTCACCTGGGCAAAGAGGTTGTGAGTAAACTGGCAACGCCGGCGGTGCAATATTGACCGAAACAAAAATACCCGCGAAGGATGGTGCCGGAGTGGCCAGCACAAAAAATGCAGGCATCAATGCGAACATGAGCACAACTGCTAGCGAACGGATAGAACGGGGAATATGCATTTGTTTCCTTTAACCCTGCCATCCTTCGCTTTCCCGGTCCTGCTTTTCATCTGCGGGTTGCGCGGAGTGAGAGGAATTAGATAGTGTGAAATTTGAGTCATCAATGTGAAACCCAAGTATATAAACGCAAGTTCGTCAGAAATGTTGCTGCTCTGGATTCATCATTGATTGTCGGTCTTAAGCAGCGAATAAATGGAACAGCATGAAAGTAGCCGTTTTTGAATCCAGCTCACAGTTCAAGGTTGTATTTGAGCATCTATTCTTATTCGGGAAATAGACACATAAGTGCAGTCACTTTGGTGCCACAAAGATTTCTTTCTTTTTTCAACACATCAAGGTCTTCTTTCATTTTGAATCCGGCATATAGGCATCTGCATCTACTTGGGTGAACGTAAGTAGAAGGCAAGTTTCAAGACTTGTACTCCCACATGTAAAACTTCTGCAATTCGTAATTTTCTAGTCATAAGCTTCAATTCTCATTAATCTCTTTGCACTGGCTTCCAGCTCTCATGAGACATCATTTGCGTGTAGTCGCAATTCTGGCTGTGGGATTGATCTGTTACGGCGTTCTGATCCGAGCCTTTCAACTGATCAGTGCGCCCAGTGACCGGGCTCTATATGCCGGGATTGCCGTAATTTTTGGATTGCTTTTGTCCGTTCCTGTAATCGTACGTACGATCTGGAGGAAACTATGACTATTTTTGAAAAGGACTCAACTACACGGAAGACTGAAATTTTCGATCAGTTTGGACGCAATCTACGGTCACGATCTGGTTTGCGTCTGCTCGCGATAGTAGTGGGCACGATATTGCTGATCTGGTTCATTGGCATTTTTCTATTCAGTGCGACGCGAATCGAGGCAGGATATACGGGCATTGAGGTGAATTTGGCGGGCAGTCAACGTGGCGCGTCGCAAATTCCGATTCGCACGGGCTGGGTCATTTACAGTCCTCTTACAACCCAGGTCATTGAATTTCCCACGTTCGTGCAAACGGTGAAGTGGACGCGCGATACCAGCGAAGGCCATCCACTTAACGAAGAAATGGGCTTCAACAGCAAGGAAGGAATGGAAATTTCGGCTGATGTCTCTTTATCCTATGCGATCGAGCCCACGAAGGTACCGGAGTTCTATGTGAAGTATCGAGTCAACAATCTGGAATACTTTACGCATGGAATCCTGCGGGACATTGTACGCAATTCATTGAATGAGGTTGCGTCCACTTATAACGTCGAAGATATTTACGGAGAAAAGAAAGCGCAATTTCTTCATCAGGTGGAGCAACAGATTCAGGACAAAGTAAACAATGTTGGCGTAGGTGTTCAACAATTCGGGTTCATCGGCGCTCCTCGTGTTCCCTCGGTAATTGCCACTGCAATCACCGCCAAAGCACAAGCCATACAGGAAGCCGAGCGTGCGACGAACGAACTTGCTACGACTCAGGCCGAGGCAGCAAAAAAGATTGCAGAAGCGCAAGGAGATGCGAAGTCTTCGGTAACGAGAGCGCAGGGCGAGGCCGATGCTAATCGGATCCGGCAGACCTCTATTACTCCGCAGTTACTGGAATTGCGTCGCCTGGAAAATCAACGAGCATACATCGACAAATGGAATGGGACGTTGCCTAGTGTGCAAGCGGGGCAGGGAACAGGCTTTTTGATGGAATTGCCGAAATCCCAATGAGTACAAACCTTGACGCGAGTCTTTTATCCGGTGATGATCATTCTCTGTGAATTGATTGTGGAGGATGGAATGCTTCTTGCCCGGAAAGTGTCCGCGATACTCGTTATTTTGCTATGTACGTGTGCACCTGCTGTTCCGCAGCAGTTTGTCGATAACGCGACTGAACGGCGCATCGACTCGCTTTTAAAGCAGATGACTATAGAGGAGAAAGTTGGGCAGCTCGTGCAACTCAGCGGCGAGTCAAACCACAGTACGCCGCGACTCGATGAAATGGTCAAGCAGGGGAAAGTTGGTTCCGTTCTGAACGTAGTGGGTGCGGAAGAGACTAATGCTGTGCAAAAGATAGCGGTCGAGCAATCGCGCCTGAAAATTCCTCTCATTATTGGTTACGACGTGATTCACGGGTTCCGCACGATTTTTCCAGTTCCTATCGCCAGCGCATCCAGCTTCGATCCGCAAATTATTGAACAGGCACAACGCGTAGCGGCGAAAGAAGCAACTGCTGCAGGCGTGAAATGGGCTTTCGCGCCGATGGTGGATATTGCGCGTGATCCACGCTGGGGCCGCATGGTGGAAGGAGCGGGAGAAGATCCTTATCTCGGTTCCATGATAGCTGCCGCCCAAGTGCGCGGATTTCAAGGCGAGAATATGGCCAACCCTGACAGCATGGTCGCGTGTACAAAACATTATGCCGCTTACGGAGCAGTTGAAGCGGGTCGCGATTACAACACCGTAGATATTTCCGAGCAGTTACTGCGGGAAATTTATTTGCCACCTTTTCATGCGGCCGTGAAGGCGGGAACTGGAACCTTGATGGCTGCTTTTGAAGATCTAAATGGCGTGCCCGCCACTGCGAATCACCACACGTTGACGGACATACTGCGAGGCGAGTGGAACTTTCAGGGATTTGTCGATGGCGACTACGGCGCGGTTCATGAATTGATCGCTCATGGTGTTGCGCAAGATGATTCTCAAGCGTCGCTCAAAGCAATAATCGCAGGTCTAGACATGGACATGGCGGATGGCGCGTACAGTTCGCTAGTGTCATTGGCGAAATCAGGCAAGTTGGCCATGCCAGTTTTGGATGAAGCAGTGCGCCGAGTGTTGAGAATCAAGTTTAAGGCTGGGTTGTTTGATCATCCTTATACAGATTTACAACGAGAGCAGCACGACGTCCTCGCACCAGAAGGCATACAGCTGGCACGAAAAGTCGCGCAAGAATCGATGATCTTGTTGAAGAATGAAAATGATCTTCTTCCACTTAAGAAAGATGTCAAAACAATTGCAGTAATTGGACCATTGGCTGACAGCAAAGCGGACCAACTTGGTTCTTGGGCAAGTAATGGCAGAGCGGAAGATGCAATTACTCCACTCGAGGGAATCAAGACGAAGCTGCCGCAAGCAGAAGTCCTCTATGCAAAAGGCGTGGACATCATGAGTATGGAGAAGCAACCGCTCGCTGGAGCTGCGCCTGCTCCATCGACTGCCACCGGCGTGGCACAAGCGAATACTGGAGCTGGAGCGAGCATCGACGAAGCTGTGAAGACCGTTCAGAAAGCAGATGTCACGATTTTATTTTTGGGAGAATTGGCCGCGATGACTGGAGAGGCCAGCTCGCGTGCTTATCTTGATTTTCCAGGGAAACAAATGGATTTGTTGCAAGCAGTCGTGGCGACAGGGAAACCTGTGGTTTTGGTATTGGAGAGCGGCCGTCCTCTCGACATTCGTTGGGCCAATGAGCATGTGCCTGCGATCATGCAGGCTTGGTTCTTAGGTGTGCAGTCTGGCAACGCGCTTGCCGATGTGCTATTCGGAGATGCGTCACCGAGTGCGAGGCTGCCGCTCAGTTGGCCACGAACTGTGGGCCAAATTCCTATTTATTACAACCACAAGAGCACTGGACGTCCAAGTTCCCCAGATCGATGGCACACTGGATATCTGGATGAAAGCAAAGAACCGCTTTTTCCTTTCGGATATGGCCTGACATACACGACTTTCAAATATGTGAATCTACATGTTGAGACGCCTACAGTTTCCTCGACGGGAATGATTCACGTAAGCGGGGAAATTCAGAACACTGGTCAACGTGAAGGTACCGAAGTAGTTCAGTTGTATGTGCATAATCGAGTTGCGCCTACGTCGCGTCCAGTTCGCGAGCTGAAGGGTTTCACCCGAGTTACATTGGCGCCCGGACAGAGCAAGGCTGTGGAATTTTTCATAGCTGCACAGGATGTTGGTTCGTACGATACGGATATGAAGTGGGTTGTACCATCCGGAACCTATGATGTCTGGGTCGCCCCTAATTCTGCGGAAGGAATACAAGGCACCTTCGAAGTAGCAGCGAAGTAGAATCTCATTCTTTTTTATTGGTTTCGGTAGTTGGCGCGGTTTCAGAATGTGATGCACTTCCTGACTTTTCGCCAGATGGGTTGGAGTCTTCTTTCCTCTCGAGGTTTTGCACTAGCATGGAAATGCGGCGATTAGACGCATCAAGCGGATCAGCAGGCTTGCGTAGTAATTGGTCGGCATAACCTCTGACTTGCGCTACTTGCTTTGGCCCCAAGCCGTTTTGCTGCATGACTCGTCGGGCGGAATTAGCGCGATCCGCCGAAAGCTCCCAGTTCCCGTAATCGCCCTTCCCACTATATGGTTTCGAATCCGTATGTCCTTCAATAGAAATTTTATTGGGCAGCTTGCCCAACTCCTGTGCAAGCAGATTGAGCAGCTCCCGTCCATTTTTGTTTAGCTTTGGATTTCCAACATCAAAGAAAGTGCCGGTCGCCGATTCCAGCAACTCAATGCGCAAACCTTCAGCAGTGACGGTGATCTCGATCTGGTTTTTTAATTTATCGAGGTCTTTAATTTGCTGGATGGCCTTCTCAAGCTTTTCTTTCAGCTTGGGCATATCGTCTTTAGTTAAAGCTACGCTTTCTGCTGCACCACTCGAATTTGTGCCTGTCTTATCGCCACTCCCCGAGGGATCTTTGAAATAACCGGCAACGGCTTCTTTCACGGGCTTACTGGTATTGAGCAGCCAAAGCACGATGAAAAGAGCCATCATAGCGGTGACAAAATCCGCGTAGGCAACCTTCCAGGCGCCTCCATGATGCCCGCCGTGTCCGCTCTTTTTCTTGACAATGATGATTGGCGCTTTGTTCTCTCCCATAAGTTTCTCTTTGAGAATGATCGGGGGTGCTTATTGAGGCGTGGTGGGTGTATCACCACCGCCACGGCAACTCTTTTCAACTTCCGCGAATGACGGACGCACGTGGCCGGGAACAGCGCGCCGCGCAACCTCAACTGCCATGATGGGAGCGCTGCCTTTTATAAAAGAAACCACCATGACGCGTACAACATGCAGATATGCGTTTTCGTCCTCGGAGAGTTTTGTCATATTGGCAGCCAGTGGCCCAACTAATCCGTAGCAGAGTAAAATGCCAAGGAAAGTGCCCACGAGGGCGGCTGCTACTTTGTGGCCTACTTCCTCCGGTGGTCCGCCAATTGCGCCCATCGTAATAACCACTCCAAGGACAGCTGCGACAATACCCAAGCCTGGCAATGAATCCGCCATACTGCTCAGCGCGGCGATGGGTTGGGATGCCTCGTGATGATGAACCTCCATATCAAGTTCCAGAAGCTGATCGAGGTCAAATGCCTCGACACCGCTGATCGCCATTCGCATGGTGTCGCAGAAATAATCTCGAATATGATGGTCTTTTAAAAAGACCGGGTTCTTTGAGAGGATCGCACTTTTGGAAGGATCTTCGACATCCGCTTCCAACGACATCAAGCCTTCGCGCCGGGCTTTATTGAGGAAATCGTACATAGTTTTCAAGGATTCGAGGTAACGCTGCTTGGTGAACTTCGATCCGCTAAATACGCCGATAACCCCGCCCACAATCTGCTTCAAGATATGAAGAGGGTTGGCGATTAGAACAGTTCCGATTGCCGCTCCGCCGATGATGATGAGTTCGGCGGGTTGAACCAGAACTTTCAGATTGCCATGCTCCATGAGATATCCGGCAACCACCGCTCCAAACACAACGACGATTCCGATAATTGAAAACATGGCTTTAATCTTTCGAAATTGACGAGAGAGTTTTTTTGCGTTCGGCTACTTTTTGCGCGGAGTGCTGTTCTAAGGAATGACTTGCACGTTCGATAAGCAAATCGATCGTATCTCCTGACTGGGCCGTGGCATGGCCTATTGATACCGTGACGGACAGCTCATCGCCCCACCATTTAAGTCCGGCGAAGGTTACGATTTTCCGCATGCGTTTTCCGGTTATTTCCACACCTGCGAGACTGCAATCCTCGAGAATTGCAAGAAATTGGTCGGCGCTCCAGCGGCCCAGGAAGTCGGCCGGACGCAGGCTTCCAGTCATGGTTTCCGCAACAACCCGAAGAATTGCATCGCTGGCGTGTGGCCCATATTTGGCGCGGAAATCATCCAGGCTGTCCACCTGGATGCAGAGAATGCTAAAAGGAAGATGGTACTCGACAAAACTTGCCAAATTTTCCCGTAGATGGAACTGAGTGAAGCTGTGGTTGGGAATGCCTGTGATCTCATCAAGGCATCCATAGGCTGCCAGGTGATGTTGATGACGATCGCGAGCTTGGGTAAATTTTTGCTCGTCAAAGCTGAGAGCGGCCCCGCTCATGGAACCATGTTGATCGCGGATGGGAACGATTCTCAGCATTACAGGGACACGGTGACCCTGCTTGTGCCGCAGTTGAATTCTGACTTCTCTCCGTTTTCCATCATTAATGGTTTGCGCAAAAGGGCACACTGCACCGCAAAGCATGCAGCCTTCATCATTACAGTGAAAAAAAATGGTCTCGCGGGAGAGCCGTCCGACAACGTCGTGCCGGTGATATCCAGTAATTCGTTCTGCGCCGTCATTCCAGAAGACGATCTTCCGGTCGCGATCGACTACATAGATTCCGGTCTGAAGGCTGTCTAGAATGATCCGAAAAATCTCTGGACTCTGAAGTTCCGACATTCTGTCCTCTATCGAAACTTCATCGGCAAGCCATATTTGGACTTCAGGCTGCGTCGTTAGACAAAGGACCGGGGGATTTGGTCCGATAACCTGAATCTACGAACGGCATTCCGTTAAGAAGGAAGAGCGGCTGTTCCTGGCCATGGTGGATTCAGCACATTCCGGATCGTGCTCAATAATTCATTGTTGTCGGCAGGCTTCTGAAAAAAGGCAGTTGCCCCTGCTCTGATAATTCGATCTTTGTTGTATTGCGGCTCTCGTGCTGTGACTACGATCACTGGGATTGCAGAGAGAGTTGCGCTTTGCTGCAATCGTTCGAGAACAACAAAACCATCTCCAGCGGGCAGACCGATATCGAGAATAATCAGGTCAGGTTTTTCTTTCTGCGCCATGGCGACAGCCGAGAATCCGTCAGTAGCATAAGCAGTCTCATAATGGTTAGCACGCAAACGCAAGTTGAGGCCGCGGCGCAAATCGGGGTCATCATCGACGATCAGAATTTTCTGTTTATCCATATATGCTCCTTGTTTCTATTTTTGTGATGACTGTGAAACTCCATTACCATTACCGGCTGTGTATTTTTGCAATCGCTCCGGACGGGAAATTGTAAGTAAGGTTTCACTAATACTATCGGCCACTTCTTGAACAAGCTTTAATAGAGGTGTATCAGCTGGCTTTTGCGACGAAAGAGGCACACTGATCGTCGAAACCCTGAAAAGGCTACTGGCTTGCAGCGCAGGAGATCGCTCCAGTTGTCCACGCACCCGTTTAAGCAAAATGTCCGCCCCATATTTATCAGCGCAGGCAACAATTGCATAAGTTTCACCGCGCGTGGAATTTCCCAGAACTGGTAAAACCATATCTTTGTCAGGACAAATACACGACTGCAAAATTTCTATGCACTCCCGACGCAGTTCCTTCCAGTTCCCGAATTGAGTGCCGGAGAGGGATTCCTGTTCAACCAATAAGAGGTAGATGGATTTGCGGAGATGTCCTTGATCCGTAATAATCGGCGACAGAATCTTAACCAAGGAAAATAGCGGTAAAGTAAATGCAAATGTGCTGCCATGACCAAGCTGACTTTCAACCCAGATTCTGCCACCGTTGAGCTTTACTAATTCCTGAACGATATAAAGTCCGAGGCCTAATCCTTTGCGGCTATCGTCAATGGACCTTGGATCCTGATAGAGACGTTCAAAAACCAGGGGTCTGGCTTCGGGCGCGATGCCACGTCCGGTATCGACCACTGACACGTATACAAAATCCAGGTCGGGTTGGACCATACAAGCTTTGACAATGACGGATCCCTCAGCCGGAGTGAATTTGATGGCATTGTCGATTAAGTTGATGAGTATCTGTATGACGCGTTCGGGGTCTGCGAATACAAGGGGAACTCTGGTATCGACTGCTATTTCAATTCCGATTTGTTTTGCTGCTCCGGTTGCGCGCAACATTGAAACTGCCTGTTGAATTATGTCGTTGATCGAGATGCAGCGTGGTTCGACTTGCAGTTTTCCCGCTTCAGCACGGGTCGCTTCCAACAAGTCGTTAATCATGCTGTGCAGCTGGTTTGCGCTACGCAGGATAGTCTGCAAATGCTCGCGCTGTTCAGGCGGTATCTCGCCCTCGAGTCCATCAAGCAGAATGGTAACGAACTGATGAATAGCGGTTAACGGTGTGCGTAGCTCATGCGAAACGTGCGATAGGAACTCATTCTTAAATTGCAGTTGCTGCTTGCGGCTCATGTCGAGCGAAGTAATCAGCGCCTGCCGCTCTATTGCATAACGCATTGCGCGTGCCAGTTGTTTGCTATCAAAGCCTCCCTTTACGAGATAATCTTGCACCCCCTGATGGACTGCTTTGGCCGCCATCTCTTCATCCTCATGACCGGAAAGAATGACTACCGGAACGCCGGGCGCTCTCTTTAATACGTTGCGAAAAGTCTCAGCCCCGTTGCTGTCGGGAAGACCCAGGTCAAGCAGGACGACGGAAGGCGGTTTTTCCAGCAGGGATTCGAGCCCGGTCGACAGCCGATTGGCGCAGGATACATCCATATCTGAGTTGCCTTCCACCAACCGGAGGCGAATCAGGTCTGCATCCCCTGGGTTATCTTCAATCAGTAAGACACGGGTGGGGTCGTTGCTCATCATTCCTCCTTTGGCGCCAGCAGCGCGCAACAAAACCAAAATTCTCCAATGGAAGTTACTGCTGAAATAAAATCCGGTAGGTTTCCCGGCTTGGTGACATAGCTGTTGGCTCCCAGTTGATAGCTGCACACAATATCTTTTTTGGCTTGCGATGTACTAAAAATCACAATGGGGATGGCCCGCAGCTTGGGGTCGGATTTTATTTCGCTGAGAACGGCATGGCCATCCTTGCCGGGCAGATTCAAATCCAGCAGAACAAGATCCGGAGAAGGATCCCTGGCATACTTCCCTTGCTGGCGAAGAAATTCTATCGCTTCAAGTCCATTCGTTACTGAGTGTATGTTGCCCAGGGATTTATTACGCCGCAAAATTTCAGAAACCAGATCACTATCAGCAGGATTATCGTCGACCAGCAGAACTTCAGTGCTAGATTTCATTTTTTACTGATCCCTTGGCATCGTCCCCTGTAACGTGAATTTAAACTTGCAGCCGTGCCCTACTTGCGACTCGGCCCAAATAGTTCCCCCGTGCCGTTCTATTATTTTTTTGCAGATCGATAACCCAATTCCGTTGCCGGGATATTCGTTCCGCGTATGTAAGCGGTGAAATACTGCAAAGACGCTCGCCAAATTTTCAGGCGCAATCCCTATACCGTTGTCGCTGACAGAGAATGTCCAGCGACCGCTATTTATCTCATCGCTCATTTCTGCCATGATTTGGATCACGGGTTTTTCTTTGCCACGAAACTTGATGGCATTCGCAATCAGGTTCTGAAAGACCTGTTGCAGCTGTGAGCCATTCCCTAAGATCATCGGCAGGTTTTCAAAATTCACCACCGCTCCACTCTCTTGCAGTGCAACTTGTAGATTCGAAAGCGCATGTTTCACGATCAGGTTGGGATCATGGTTCTGCTCCATGAAGGTCTGACTTCCAGCCCGGGAGAAGGCCAATAGATCCTGGATCAAAGTCTGCATGCGGGTCGCGCCGTCTACTGCATAGGCGATATATTTGTCAGCTTGCTCATCAAGCTTTCCGCGATACTTTTCGGCGAGAAGCTGGGTATAGGCAGCGACCATGCGCAATGGTTCCTGCAAATCATGTGAGGCGACATAGGCGAACTGCTGGAGCTCGGAATTCGAGCGGGCCAGATCTTCCATATTTTTGGCCAATTGATCGCTCGCGAGTTTGCGCTCTTCGCGCAGGCGCTTTTCCTCAAGTGCCCGGGCCACGGACACTGGAAGCCGGGCCAATGAATCTTTCAAAACATAATCGGTTGCTCCCTGTTTAATGCACTCGACGGCAGTTACATCTCCGAGCGCGCCCGAGACGAGGATCAAAGGGATATTCAATCCTTGACTGTGCAGGATTTCCAAAGCTTCCAGACCCCGCCAATGACCCAGGTTGTAGTCGGCCAAGACCAGATCAGGGCGATTGTTCCGAAGACTCTCTTTGAATTCTTCCGCGCTTTGTACAACGCTGCCGGAAACGTCGAATCCTCCTCTTAGCAATTCGCGCAACACCAGTTCACTGTCGGCGGCATTATCCTCCACCAGTAGCACGCGGAGTTTGGTCTGAACTTGGCCCGTCTGCTTCGTAAGTGCAATGGCCGTACCGGCGGCGGTTTTCATTAAACATTGCCCAGCGATTTCGAAATCGGAGGCTGGTTCACCACCAGCCAGTAAAGCCCAAGAGAGCGCACAGCCGACCGGAATTGGTCAAAGTCCACGGGCTTCTGTACATAGCTATTGACCCCAAGACTGTAACCCTTCACTATGTCCTGTTCTTCTTTGGACGAAGTCAGGATCACCACGGGAATGGACCTGGTTCGCGGATCGTTTCTTATCTTCTGCAATACTTGCAGGCCATCTATCTTGGGAAGTTTTAAGTCCAACAAGACTACTTTCGGAGGATTATCGAAGCTGCGGCCGCTGTAAGCTCCCGAACAGAAGAGAAAATTGAGTGCTTCTTCTCCGTCCCGGGCAATGACAATGCGATTAGCCAGATTTTCTTTTCGCAACGCCATGAGGGCAAGGTCGGTATCGTCCGGGCTGTCATCAACTAGCAAGATATCGGATTCGAGTGACTTCATACATGAGCTCCAATTCGTGTCTCTTTGTCATTAACTTTGCCGCTAACTTCCAAGTGCTGTTGTGTTCTTAGATTGAAAAAGAAAGTCGCGCCTTTCTCCAATTCGGCCTCCGCCCAAACCCGGCCGCCGTGCTTTTCAATGATTCGATATACCGTCGCAAGTCCGATGCCAGTGCCTTCGAACTCATCCGCTCTATGCAACCGCTGAAAAACTCCAAACAGTTTGTCGGAGTACTTCATGTTGAAGCCCACCCCGTTATCGCGAATAAAAATTGTGGGCTGATCTTTTTCGTTCATGTACCCGATTTCGATTGTGGCGCAAGCGCGTGGACGGGTGAATTTGAGCGCATTGGTAAGCAAGTTCTGAAAGACCTGGCGAATCAGGACAGGATCACATTGAACCGAAGCCATGTCGCCAACATGCCATTCGACTGTGCGTCCTTCGGTTTCGGGCTTTAGCATCGCAATAACTTCGTTGGCAATTTCTTTCAGGTCAGTAGTCCGGCACTCAATGGCATGGCGGCCGATTCTTGCCAGATTTAATAGTTCGTCAACCAGTTCGCCCATGCGGCGTGTGCCTTCTTGAATGCGCTCTAAGCAGTGCTGTGCCTCGGGACTGAGCGATGATCCAACTTCATCAGAGAGCACACGCGAAAAACCGCTGATATGCCGCAGGGGAGCGCGTAAATCGTGCGAAACGGAATAAGTAAAGGCTTCCAATTCTCGATTTGCCGACTCAAGTTGGGCTGTGCGCAGAATCACGCGATGCTCGAGATCCTCGTTCAGCTTTCGAATATCCGCCTCGGACTGGAGCAGCTCTACAGCCTGCTGCGACAATTGTTCGGCTTGAATGGCAAGTGCTTCTTCCACCTGCTTGCGCTCCGTAATGTCGGCGCGAATTGCGATGTATTGGAGCGGTTTACCCTCAGAGCTAACAAAGGGGGCGATAGTTGTATCCACCCAATAAGTCGAACCGTCCTTGGCACGATTCTTAATTTCGCCATGCCAGACATTTCCATTCGCAATGGTGTGATACATCTGTTGAAAAAACTGTTTTGAATGATATGCGGAGTTGAGGATGCGATGATTTTTGCCGATTAATTCGTCTTTAGTATATTGGCTAATAGAACAAAACTTATCGTTCACATAAGTAATGGTGCCCTGAACGTCAGTCACCGCCACGATGGCATGTTGATCCAAAGCGAACTTTTGATCAGCCAGCTCTTTGATTGCTTGCTCGATTGTAGCCCGGCTTTTCTTTAGAGCTTCCTCGGCTTGTTTGCGTTCCACGATCTCGGATTGCAGGGCTGCCGTCCGCTGCTCCACGCGCTGTTCAAGTTCTCCATTGAGAGTGATGATTTGCGACCGCGCTCCTGCGGTCATGGCGATCTCGCGGTTTATGGCGGTCCGGGCGAGGGTTAGCAAACCTGCTCCGACGAAAATCCCCACGACAATGATGAAGCTCGTAAGCCGCCGACCTGTCCTGGTCTTTTGGGTACGCTGGCTTAGTAGTTGCATCTCCTCCTTCTGTATTGCTTGACCTGTAGTGCGCACCGCATTCATAAGTTGTTCACTCTCCAGGATCTCGGCAGGGATGGGAAGGGTGCGCATCTGCTGGCGTTTGCTGACTATTCTTTCTGAAAATTCAAGCGTGGCGCTGAGCTGTGGATCGAGCACATCGAGCCGGTGTTGTTGGGTGAGATTGTCGATCGTCAATTCGCGCAATGCGTGTTCATCCTGCGCGACGGTATCCCGTGCAGTTTGGTAGTGTGCGAGCAATGGGACTTGTCCAGTCAAGGCAAAGGCTCGCGCGCTGGTAGCCGCTTCGATTACATGTTTGGAGGTGAGCTCAAGCGCATCCATCACGGCATAAGTGTGGGCTACCGAATCAGAATCATCTGCCGCGAGCCGCGAGCCGCGCCAGGATGAAAGGCCAATGAAAGTTATCAGGAGTACAGCCACGATATAACTGCCAGTAATCCTTCGCCGGAGCGGGGTTTCATTTGGCGTATTGAGCAGAGTATGCGCGGCGATTTTCTGTTCCAGTTTGCGATTTGTTTCTTGTAAATGAATCATGCCCGGCAATGAGATTACTTTTGGAACCAACGGTATGAGCATCGCCGCAGTGAGCACGGATACAGCCGCCGTAATGGCCTTAAGTACACCCGCCACCAAATAACTGCCGTGCCAGACATTCCAAATCTCCATTAGGTGGGTCGTGCCACAAGCCAGAATAAAAGTGCCGAACATCCAAAAAATACGATTAAAAGGGAGATCGCGATTTTTGCGGATGAAATAGACGAGAACAAAAGGAATGCAGTAATAGGAAAACGTAATAAGAGCGTCGGAAATAACGTGCAGCCAGACCAGCCAGGGATTCCAGAGATAACAAACTCCATGGGGCATGAAGTCGGGAGAGACAAGTTGTCTAAACCAATCCAAAATTCCGCCCCTTGAGCTCAGCAATCAGGTCCAGCCAGTAAGATTTCATCGCTCGTTACTAAACAAACGAGTGCGCTATCTGCCTTACCTGGGTCTATCGGCTGAAAAACATCATCGCTTGATGCCGGATCATGGTTGGATCAGTCCGAATGGGCAATTCCCGATTGGTCTTTTGGTTAGAGAACGTTGCAATAGTGGGGTGTACTTCCGGGCAGCGACAAGAAAAATATATTCGAAAAAATGCCGATGGCTCAGGTAGGAGCTTCTAGTGTCCGAATTGTTTACAACAACCTATGACTCTCTTACCAATATCTTCGACCGCGAAACGATACTGGATATTTTACGGCGCGAGGTAAACCGCCGGGAACGTATGAAAAATCCTTTAGGCATCATCATGCTGGATCTGGATGGCTTTAAGAAGGTCAATGACACGTACGGTAATCTGGTAGGCGATGTCGTGCTCAAAGAGACAGCCCGGCGTCTTTCTTTAGCGGTTAGGAGTTATGACTCAGTGGGACGATATGATGGAGGGAAATTTTTAGCGGTTATTCCGGGATGCGATTTTCCTAACCTGATTGTAGGAGCGGAACGTTTGCGGCACTGCATAGCTGACCGTCCGATTGAAACCAATCCCGGTTCTGTTAAGGTCACTTTGAGCGTTGGGCTGGCGTCGGCAATGGGAGGCGAACCATGCGACACAGCGTCGTTAATTCATTTGGCCGATGGCGCTCTTAACAAAGCAAAGATGGGCGGAAGAAATCGTGTGGAAATAACGTCAGTTTATGTTGCGGCTGGTGCAGCACGCTAGCTGAACAAAATAGGCATTGTTAAAGCCGAATGAATGGGGACACATCCGTGGCCTGCTTGGCACGAAAGTGCCATTTTCAGAAAATTGCAGAGGATGTAACTTCATGAGTGAGCAGTTCTGGGGGAGGGCTGCCCGGGCGTCGGCGACTCGAAAGAGTCGAGACGCCCGTCATATTTATGGGCATTTCCATAATAATCGGGGGAATTGCGGCTTTTAAATAGCGCGATTTTGTTAAGAACGGCCTAGTTAGTTGAAATAGTGAAGTTCACGGTGATACGGGTTTCGGTTTCCACCGGCTGGCCTGCCTGATAAAACGGTTTAAAATGCCATTGCTTTACAGCTTCGCGGGCAGCGACTGACAGCATAGACGGTCCACTGAGCACTTGGAGATTTTCAATCCCGCCTTCTTTATCGATTAGAGCTCGCAATACAACAGCGCCCTGCACCTTCATTTGCCGGGCTAAAACCGGGTAGCTCGGCTGTACTGGGCGGGAAACCACTTTTGCTGCGCCGGCAGACACACTTACGTTCCCAGCAGACATGGCCGATGAAGCGTCAGATTCCGCGATTTGAGAGGTCGTTTGTGCTGTAGGGGCTGGACCGCTCTGAGCGTCCCCGTCTCGCAGGTCCAGTTTGATCGACGTATTACTGGAAGGAATTTTTCGATGCTGACTACCAGCCACTACTTCAACCTCAAGCGGCGGAAGCACGGCACGGTTTGAGGCAGTAATAATAGGACCTGTTGCTTCCGTTGAAACCGGAGCCGCTGCTGTGTTTTGTTTAGATTTTTGCGAGGAAAGAGGCTGCTTGGTAATTGAGGTCTTCAGTTGGGGCTTGGCAATCTTCAGGGAAGTGCTTTCAGGAATTGGCTCAGATCCGGCGTTTGAAGCGGAGAGGAATTGCCAGTCCCGATACAAGACCACAATTAGCGCAAATACCAGGAGTCCCAGAGCGACTTGCATCCGGCGCTGTTGCTTCTGTTCGAGGCTGTGCGGCGGGCGATTGCCGACTTCCACGTGGCTCTTTTCATCAAGCATCTGCATGATAAAGACTCCAGCCCGTGGGGCCGGGGCATTTGCGTTTAGTATGCCTTGAAACGCATTTTTAATCCAGCAAACAATGTAGAAATCAAAACAAGCTGCTCATGCTCCTCGATAGCTTGTGGAGAGAGGTTCTGAAGGTACCGCTTTTATTTAATGAATTCCTCAAATATTCCAAAGCAGTATGCAATGAAGGATGTGTCGGGCTGTGAGTAGCGCAATAAATCCCGAAGATCAATGCGAGTGATAGCTAGCCAAGTCGCTGGCAGTGGCGGGGGCTGGTGATGTGCTCGTACGGTTACCCTCCGGCAACCGGTTATTCAAACAGTACAACGCTAACTCAAGCCGGTCGGCAACACCAAGCTTGTCGTACACTTTTCGCAAATAATTCTTAACCACCTGTTCGGTAGTTCCAACGCGTACCGCAATTTCTTTATTCTTCATGCCCTGCGTCACGCAGGCCACAATCGTCGATTCTTTCGCCGTCAGCTGAACTTTCGACCGCGCCGCTGGTGGACGAGAGCCCTGAGTGCGATACGCCTCCAGCACCCACTGCGTGCTCTGCGGATCAAGCCATGGAGTACCGGCGGAAATTTTGCGCAGACAATCCACGAACATTTCGGGGTCCACTTCGCGGGAAACAATTCCATGCACGCCGCGACGGAAAAGTTCCAGTGTTAATTCTTCTTTAGGCGCTTCGGTTACGACGACTAAACGCAATCCTGGAGCATGCCGCAACAACTCCGACACCGCATCTGCGGGATTCGGTGACAGCGCTGCTTCCATAATCAAAATGTCCGCTGAAAACTTTTTGGCGGCCGAATGAGTCTGCTCCATGGTTTCGGCCTGACCTACGACGCGGATGTCGTCTTCAACGGCAAAAATTTTTCGTAATCCTGCGCGGAAAATAGCTTGCGAATCGGCCACAATGACACGCACGAACTGGCTGCCATCGCCGTTCTCGCAAGGCTTATCGATACTGGATTCGAAACTCACCGCTGTACTTGCCATGTCGGTTGCCGCACTCAGCGGCGATCAAAACGATATTCATCAATAACCACGCCTACTCCGCGCCGGCTGCCATCTTGCGAACTCCTCACTACTCGTCCGCGGCAGTCAATCTGCACATCGGAGTCAGCTCCCACCACTGCCGCGGGCAGCGAAATCGTAAAGTCAACGAGCGATCCCACGGGCATGTCGGCGTCAACTTCGAAAAGCACACCATTGGAAGAAATGTTTTCTGATTCAGTGTGGCTCTCTCCTGCTTTCGACTTTACCGAAATCGGCAACTTAATCGGAAAGCGAACCGCACTCTGCATGTCCGGATAACGCGCAGCACGAATCTGACCAGGTTTTGTTTTTGCCGGGATTATCGCTGTTGCACCAATACTTTCAGCGTTGGGAAGCATGCCTGAAGATCCGTTCTCCGGGAATTGCTCATGATTCGACATTACGTGGGGAAGATTACACCCCGGAATCAAGCATGCAAAGTTACCGAAGTCATGGAACTACAGGGGTTAAATGCTTGGTATTCAGAAGCTTGCGTGGAATCTACGATAATATGCAAATCGCTTAAGAGCAGTAGACAAACGCCGGGGCATCGCGCTCGAAACAATGCATCATTATTAGTAAACCGCGGTTATCACAAAAGCCTTCAGCTTTGAACTTGAACTTGCTGTTCTCGTATTCATAAGCTAGCAAGGGCTTGGAATGTAACCTCGGGTTACTCGGGATCCGTAGGGTCGTCAAACAATACCGTCAATTTAATGCTGCCGTGGCCGTATTGTGGAAAGCCCGTAGCTGCGGGATTTCCTGGATCGAGGTTCGAGGCCGTATCGTCCGGAGGAAACAGTATCAGCGAATTCAGAAATGTCTGGAGCGCGACTTTCTCGCCGCTTCTCAGTGCCGCATACTTGTCGTGCGAGGCCTGTGCCTCTCCACCATGACGCAAAATCACGTCGTTCAAAGTAATGCTGCGGCCATCGTGACCATAGGGTCCGGTTGAGCCCACACCCCATAGTGCACGCGTCAAGAATTGTGTCTGCATTGTTCCATCCCAACTCCGTTCGTAGAAGTTCGGTCCGAGGTCATGCCGTTTAAAGTCGCTGAAAATATCCTGCACCAGAAACGGGTTTCCTAGCGGAAGCTTCAGGTGCGGCAAGCCCGAACCATCGTCCACTTCGCGATAAAGCGGAGTTGCCATCGCAAACATGCTGTTGAAAATTCCGTGCACCGGATCATAAACAGTTTCCAGATCTGCCACTCGGCGGTCGTGATTAATTGTCATATCGCTCACGTGACATGACGCACATCCCAATTGTTTGAAGATCTTTCGCCCATGATCTGCAATCGAGTTCGGTTCGCCATGTCCGGGCTTAAAGTAGTTGAGCAAATAAAATTCAAGATGATCGACTATCGCGGGATCGACCTCGTTTCCGTTCTCAGGGTCGGGGGCTGGCGGAGAACTGATCTTGTCTTTCGATCCGTCCAATATCATTCCCGATGGAGTCACCACACGTGCGCCCGCACTGGCTGCGATCAGATCTGGATCAGCCGAGGCTTCGAGACCCATTTCGTTATGTAGCGCAGTCACTATAAACTCACGAATCGAGATCATGCTGCCCTCGGCATTGAAGGGTTTTACGCGCAGATCGGGATCTACCCCCTGTACTCGTGAGGTATCGATCGATCCATCCGGATTTCCAGTAATGCGGCCGTAACTTACGCCTTTGCTGACCAGCTTCAAGGTCATGGGATGTTTCATCTGCCGCGCCAATAAAATCGAAAGGTCGCGAGTCGAACGCAGATCGGTGGTGATCTCATCCGCCAACATCTCTTTCAATCCCAAACCGAACAATTGCGGAGCATCGCGGCTGTCCGGCCGTGTAACGACATTTCCTCCCGAACCCGCCGAGCCCCTTGGCCGACCGTGACATAACGCACAACTGTCGGAGAGACCCGCGCCAATCGCGATGTCACTGTTGATATCGCCTACGCCATCTTTCTCGTTCGTGCCCTGCCCTTGCAGACGCGTGAACTTACGTTGGAAGAGTTGCCGTCCGCGACGGACCGACCGGAAGGGATCCCGATTAATTATGTAAACCGAAGATCCGGCTGTCATGACATTGCCGCGTCCAGCACCGATCTGATCCAATAACGACTTGTTGATTCCAGCTTTGGCTGTACTTGGCGCTTGCGTGTTGTCGATCATTTGAGCTTGCGCTGTAATCCCCAGCAGAAGCAATGCACTGCCTATGATTTTGCTACCACTCCGCCAAAACTTCATGACAACCCTCTTGAATCCGACACAATTTATAGTGACGACTGACTGCGAAAGCGTTGCAAAACACGTTCGCGTGATTAATTGCGAAAATCTTCGCCTTTGCGATAAGTAATGTGGGGCGCCCCCTTGCGCCCCACCTCCAGCTTCTCTTTGACATCATCAAAGCTGGAAACTGCGAATCGAAGATCTAAAAAGGGGAGTACTCAAATCTTAGATATACCCACGAACTTGGTGAGCATTCTGCTGGAAGTACCAGTTTCGGGCAATAGTGGACGCCTGTCGGAAATCTTAATTTTCATGTATCTGTAACTTGTAGATAGCACGATTGTTGCTGCGAAACCGTTAAACCGCGGTAAAATTCTCTACCCTCTGTTGGGTAGTCCCATGGTGTCCCAAACAACAAGAACCTCTGGCTTTGTCAGACTTGGTGATTTCGAAGTCGACTTGTGCTCCTCTACCCTGCGCCGTTCGGGGCGCTTACTCAAACTGGAGCGCATCCCGATGGAAGTTTTGCTGCTTTTATTGGAAGAACGGGGGCAGCTGGTTACCAGGGAGCAGATCGTTGAAAGAATCTGGGGTAAGGATGCCTTCCGGGATACCGATAACAGCATTAATGGCGCCATTCGCAAGATCCGCCAGGTTTTGAAGGATGATCCCGAGCAACCGCGTTTTATACAGACCGTCACCGGCAAAGGCTACCGTTTCATTGCGCCGATAGTTGAAAATAGTCTGGAGCAAATTACCACCACATTGGCGCCAACCAAACCAATCATTGATGGCACACCAAAGCTCGAATCTGCTACATTCTCGCCGTCCCAAAGTTATTCGGATGATATTCCCACAACAACGAAGTCAAACCGTCGGCTATGGTCTGTGCTTGTTGGAATTTCGATTGTACTGATCGCTGGTTTAAGCGCTTACTTTGCGTGGGTTCATTCCCGGATTCATCCGCAACTGGCAAGTGGAAGACTCATGCTGGCGGTTCTTCCCTTCGAGAACCTTACGGGAGATGCCGGCCAGGAGTACTTCAGCGATGGCATGACAGAAGAAATGATTACCCAGTTGGGACGACTCGATCCACAACACCTCGGAATCATTGCACGCACCTCTGTCATGCATTACAAACACAGCCCAGAGCAACTGCAACACATCGGTCATGAACTGGGAGTTCAATACGTGCTTGAGGGAAGTGTCCGTCGTGACTCAGATAAGGTGCGAATTACTGCCCAATTGATTCAGATGAAAGACCAGACTCACCTTTGGGCAAGACAATATGATCGAGAACTCAGCAACCTTCTTGTTCTCCAAGCCGAAATTGCGCAAGATATTGCGGATGAGATTCAGACCGCTCTGGTAGACCACAAACCCATACCGCCCATTGTTCAGCCCACTCTTTCACCTCAGGCGTATGAGGCTTATAACCTTTATCTCAAAGGTCAATACTTCTGGAACAAGAGAACAGTTGCGGGATTCCACGAAGCTCTCGGCTACTTTCAGCAGGCCCTCGCCAAGGATCCCACCTATGCCCGCGCCTATGCCGGCTTGGCGGATGCCTATGCTTTGATCGGTAGCTACAGCGGGAATCCGCCCGCAGAAGCCATGTCCAAGGCTCGCGCCGCTGCGCTGCAAGCTTTGCAGCTTGACGACAACCTTCCAGAGGCGCACGCGGCACTAGCCTTGATCGTTCAGAACTACGATTACGATTGGCAGACTGCGGAGAAGGAATTCAAACGGGCAATTGAGCTGAACCCTAACTACGCCACCGCCCATCATTGGTATGCGGAACATTTGACGTGGCGCGGCCGTTTCGATGAGGCTCTCCGCGAGAACGAACTTGCGCGTGAACTTGATCCACTTTCGCTAATCATTGCAACCGACACCGGAGCGACTCTGTATTTCTCGCGGCAATACGACCGTGCTATCCAACAATTCACCACTGTACGCGAGATGGATCCTGACTTCCCGCGTGCAGCCATGATTGCCTCGGCCTACATACAAAAGGGCATGTTCGTGGAGGCATTGGCGACCTCCTCAAAGCGGGGTTCAACTGGCGATCAATGGTACTGGGCGGAACGAGCCTATCTCTGTGGCCGCGCCGGCCAGCACAGAGAAGCAGAGAGTGCGTTGAAGAAGTTACTGGATTTGAACCGGCGAGAATCCGTGGATCCGATGCTTATTGTTCCCGCGTACATAGGTATTGGGAACAATGATCAGGGTATCGCTTGGTTGGAAAAAGCGTACGTGCAGCATTCCAATGGTCTGACCGCGCTGAAGGTAGACCCCATCTATGATCCGTTGCGCAATGACCCCCGATTCCAAACATTGATGCGATGCGTCGGGCTGGTGAATGACGAACCTCTGGTATCGACGTTCCGCAACCTCTAAAATTTCGTGGCTTCCGTGAAGTTAGAATCGGTACTTAGTTCTAAGAGTTCGCGTTCTATTTCCCTTGCGCGACCTCGCGATGGGCACTCGCGAAATTAAAACTCGAAGCGCGTAGAGAACTGGAAGCTCCTCGACCCGAATTTCGGAACTATAGCGCCGGGTTTTCCGAAATTCGAATTTGGAGCTGCCGTCCACAGTTGATCAGTACCGTTTGCGGTCCCCGAGCTTACGTTGTATTGCACATTATCGACGACGGTTTGCTGATAATTTGGATGATTGAACAGATCGAACGCCTCAGCCCTGAATCCCAAACGATACCGCTCTCCCAGATGAAACATTCTAGCCACGCTTAGATCAAAGTCCTGGAAAGTTGGCCCACGGAATGAATTGAACTTTTCGCCAGGCACGATCGAGAAATTGACTTCCGGGTTGTCGAAGACCGCCGTGTAGGGGCGTCCACTCGCCAACGTTAAGATGCTGCTGAATTCAAAATTTTTCAGTCCATGTGTTTGAGGCGTCCAGACCCCGGTTGCTGCCAATCGTTGCGGCTGATCCAATTGCGACGGGCCACGCTGCGCTCGTTGATCGAACTGATTAAAGTATCCTGTTCCTTGGTCGGTCGTGCTCGACAGCGTATACGCAACCGAGGTTTGAAATTGTCGCGAGTGATGGCGCAACGAAACCAGCAAGGCGTTGTAGATGGACAGTCCCGAATTGTCGACGGCATTGATCGGCCCAAAGTTGGGATTGAGATAGCCATCAGTGGGGCTGTAGTCAGGCGTGGTGTATGTCTTTCCATTAGGCAGCGTCACGGTCGCAGTCGCAAACGATCCTGGCGAAAACACCGGTTGCAGATCGGGAGGAACTAGGTTGAGATCAAACCCGAAATTGCCATTGGCTTGCCGAGTGACGCCATTGGAATTTCCCAGCAGGCGCAGACCGTGGCTGTAAACATACGAAACCCCGAGCGCGGTTTGACTGCCAAACTGATGTTCCACCCCGACGTTGGCTTGCTCGACGTAGGGGCTGCGGAAATTCGGCGAGAAAACCACGAGCGATTGGGCGCCGCCGCCGGGAAACGAAGTAAGGCTGGTTGGATATGTAAGCGTGGGATTCTGGCCGAAGCCCGGTCCGACGACCACCAGGAAAGGCCGCGTCACACCGTTCGATGCAAAAGCTTGCGAGACGTCGAGCAAGTCTTCCTGGATGTAGAACAGACCGAAGGAGCCGCGAACGACGGTGTTTCCTTTTGGGTCGAGCGAGTAGGCGAATCCTACTCGCGGCGAAACATTATTCTTGCTGTAAGGAATGTGACAAGTAAGCTCAAACGCAGGATTACACTGCTTGGGCTGGGCCAGAACTTGCAGATCATAACGCACGCCATAGTTAAGAGTCAGGCGCGGTGTGGCGCGAAACTGGTCTTGCGCAAAAAAAGAATAGGTAGGCGAGGTCTGGACGATAGTCGATTGCCCGAACGATTGCAGATAGAGTTGGTAGTTGCCCGTGGCTACATCTTGCAGCGAGCCGAATTGATACTCTCCCTTTGGGCCATAAGTAAAGAAATCTGAGTTGTGGCTAACGTTGATGTCCACGCCAGCTTTCAAATTATGCTTTCCCACGATCTTCGTGATGTTGTCTGTGAATTCATACCGTTTGTCGTTATTCGCCAACTGGAACCGATTTCCGCCAAAAACGAACCCGCTATCCGGATTGTTGATAACAACCGCAGGAAAAGTAGGTGGAGTTGCCGGAAGATCAAAGTGATAGTCGCTTCCATAATGAAAACGGAGTTCGTTAATGGTCGTACCGTTGAAAGCGGTTTGCAGCGAAGCCTGGAAAAAGTGACTGGTAGCTCCGTCCGTCAGCGAGAGACCATCGCCGGTCGATGTAGGGGTATTGAAGTATCCATGCGGACTGCGAAAGTGCTGGTAATTGTATGTGACATTGAAAGTGTTCTTATCGTTGATGACGCCGTTGAGTTTTCCGAAAGCGACATCCTGGTCGAAACTTCGAGGAAAAGAACCAGCCGCGGCCTGAACCTGAGCCGCCAGCGCAGGATAAGTCGCAAAGAAATTCGCAGGCAGGCCACTCAGAGCAAAACTGTCGTTCACCGTCAAAGGCTCGTTGCGCATCTGGCGTTCATAGTTGCCCACAAAGAAAAGACGATCATGAATGATCGGTCCCTCAACCGTCCCACCAAACTGCTGTCGCCGGTTGTGCGGCTTGGCAATCCCCAGCTGCTCGTTGATCTCATCATTGGCACTGGTAGCGGAATCGAGAATGTAATAGTAAGCATCGCCATGCAAATTGTTGGTTCCGCTTTTGGTCACGGTATTTACCAAGCCACCACCGGATTGTCCGAACTCGGCTTCAAATCCGGTACTAGTAACCTGGAACTCGCGAATCACGTCTTCGCTGAATTGAAAAGGAATTGTGCGTCCAATTTGCTGCGCAAAGAAGGCGTTGTTATTGTTGCCGCCATCGACGGTGTAGTTATTGAAATTGCCCGCCACGCCGTTGAAGCTGATCATGCCGAAATCGCCGTCCGTGGTGGCACCCGGAGTGAGCAGGGCAAAATCGGTAAAATTGCGCCCATTCAAGGGAAGCGAATCGATGCTCCGCTGATCTACGACTGTGCCGAGAGACGATTCGGCGCTATCCACTAACGGTGCAGTGCCGCTGACGGAGATTGTTGTTTCGAATCCCCCGACAGCCAATTGCGGATGAATGCTCGCCCGTGTGCCGACGGTGATGATCACATCCTTCAATAAAAACTTGTTGAATCCAGTTTTCTGAATCGAAACCTCATAGGTCCCAGGGTCGAGATATAGAAAAGTAAAATCGCCCTCGCCGCCCGACTGGAGAGTCGCAGAAATCCCCGTATTTTGGTTGCGCACCGTGATGTTTGCGCCGGGCACAGTCGCCCCAGTCGAATCCGTCACTGTTCCTTCAAGGCGGCCTGTGGCGGAAGATGACTGGGAGTACAGTGCTATGGGGGAGAGCATGAAAAAAGCGATAAAAATCGCTAAACCCGGGAACAAGGCAGATGTTTTCCTGTTAAGGATCAAGTGGTACATGGCGTCTCCGTTAGAACGGTCCGCAAACCATACTTCAGACTTCCTGAATTTAAGCTGAATTTTTGTGTTGCCGGAGAAAAGAATGCGGCGCATGCTGGAGCTAGAAAAGAGCGATTCGGTATCCACGGACGAAAATTCTGTATTTTGGGAACCCCGCTATACAGTAAGAAGATTCCAACCCAAGGCGAACCCGTTAACCGCAATTTTTGCAGAGGTTGCCATTCCAACGTGGGCAGCCAGCATACGTGCGAACAATTTTGGTTCTTTTACGAAGCTCTGCATCATCCGCGCTCTCAACTTCTCTCGATGCCCGAGCAATAGCATGAGCCGCGCCATAATTGCAGGGCGACGAGTCAATGCGCGATGGCCCGCCTGATAAGCATCCAGACTTCCCGACGCTAAGCACTTAGCCGCTAGAGAAGCTTGATTAAACGCCAGGCAAAGTCCCTCACCGGTTATTGCATCGACACTGCCAGAAGCGTCGCCAATCAAAGCCACTCGTTGATTACAAACTCGCGCCAGCTTCCGCGTCACTGATACTGCGCCGCGTTCCTTGGAAACGTGACCGACATTACGCAGCCGCTCGGAAAGTTCGGGAAACTCTGTGAGAGCTTCGTCCAGCCGCAACCTGGGATTTCTTGAGATCAGGGCAATGCATACTTCTTCCGCACTAACGGGAGTCACATAGATTTGACAAGTGATTCCCCAATGCAGCTCTATGAACTCGGACCATGGCGCAATTCGGTAGTGGCGGCGAAACGCGAACCTCTGATCCTGCTTTCGATGAAGGCTGAGGCCAGCCCATCGCCTGACCTGCGAACCGCCGCCATCCGCCCCAATAATCCAGCGCGCCGGAACAAGTTTATTCTGCATCAACACACCATCAGCATGGAGTCCGGTCACAACTGTTCGCCAAAGAAATTGCACACCGGCTTGTTCCGCATGTTCGATCAAGATGCGGTGAAGATTGGTGCGCCGCACCCCAAATCCTGATGAGGAAGGGAACGCTGCTTCCACGGACAACCCGGAACTTGCAAAACGAATTCCGCGAAAGCGGCAAGCCTCCATGGGAGGAATAGTCACGCCAAGCCGTTGCAGCGCGGCTATGCTGTCAGGCATAAGCCCCTCACCACAAGATTTGTCGATAGGAGGAATGCAACTGTCAGCAACCGTGACCGCGAGTCCACGCTGACGCGCGGCTAGTGCAGCGGCGATGCCTGCTGGACCGCCGCCGACTATGAAAACATCAGTTGGTTTAATATTTCCTCCCTCACCATTCCAGTGCAACCAATTCTGAACAGAACCCAGGGCCCATAGCCGCGAGCAGTCCCAAAGTGCCAGGGGCAGGACGGCGGTTCTTCATTACTTCTTCAAGGACCACCAGGACTGAAGCCGAGGACAAATTTCCCGTCCGTCGCAAACAATCCCACGACGCCGCTAATTGGCCATTCTCTAAACCGAGTGCCGCCGCTGTTGCCTGCAACACCTTCGGCCCGCCGGTATGCAGTACCCAGCTTCCGACCTCTTCTCGCTTGCGCCCGAGATCCGAAAAGAAGCCGGCAACATCTTTGCCAAGCTGACCCTTAATCAAGTTAGGGACCTCCGGCGAGAGCACGATGCTAAAGCCCTTTTCCGATACCTCCCAACCCATCATCTCTTCCGTTTGCGGATAAAAGACGGACCGTGTGCCCAGAATCTTTGGTCCGCTCTGACCACACTCGCTGCCCGCAACTACTACAGCCGCCGCGCCGTCCCCGAATAATCCCGAAGAGATCAAACTAGCCATCGACATGTCTTCGCGCTGCAAAGTTAACGAACAGAGTTCAACCGCAAGAATTACCGCTACCTGATCGGGATAAGCTCGCACATAATCCGCAGCTCGCGCGATTCCTGCCGCCCCCGCCACGCAACCAAGACCAAACATAGGAACGCGCCGGATGTTCGGCGACAGCCCCATTCGATTGATTAATAGAGCATCAATCGAAGGGCTGGAAATTCCCGTCACGGAAGTAAAGAAGAGCGCGTCAATATCACTGACATCCAAGTCCGCAGTTGTGAAGGCACGGCTGATTGCGCATTGTCCGAGCTCCGTTGCGATGCGAATCCAGTGATCGTTCGCCTCGCCCCATGTCCTCAGTTTCGGGTAAGCGTCGATGGGAAGGGAAAGAAACCGGCCATCCACGCCGACATTCTTATGAAGCCGTCGCAAGACTTCTGGTTTCTCCAGCTTGTCGCCCCAATATTCTTGAAGTGCTGCGAAAAGTGTTTCTTGTGAGTAGTAATACTTCGGGAAAGCGCTCGCGGCGCTCACAATTTGCATTCGGTTGATCCTTAATAATCCGTGAACAATCGACAGCGACTACTCTTCTTAACATATTCAACTTACGAATTCAGCTATTTAAATGCGGATGGCTCTTCGCGCGAGACCCAACGCTTCTGACCAGAAAGCTGTAGACGAATGCGCCAGTTCGACAACTTCTTCGATTGCTGAGACAAAATAATCCATCTGATCGTCCGTGACTACCAGAGGAGGCGCCACTTTCAAAACCATGAAATTATTTCCGCAGATCTGCGTGAGAATCCCGCTATCCCGGAACAATCGCATGACAACAATTTGTCCGAACATTGCGGGATGAATATGCATGAACGCTTCAAATGGAATGCGCAGCTTTAGTGAGCGCGGAGCAGTGAATTCAATTCCCAGCAGAAGTCCCTCGCCACGAACGGCTTTCACCATTTCGTACTTACCCAGAACTTCTTGCAAGCGCGCGCGGAGTTTCTCGCCCATTTCCATTGCGCGTGCGCCCAGATTCTCAGCTTCCAGAACTTCCAGGGTGGCTAGTGCAGCCCGCATGGCAAGACCGTTTTCGCTGTAAGTGGAAGTATGGATAATCGCGCGCCGTAACGATCCATAAACGGAATCGTAGATCGCGTCCGTCATTAACATCGCGCTCACCGGAACCAGTCCACCGCTCATGGCCTTCGCCAGCACGACCATATCCGGATTCACGCCATAGCGCTGCGACGCAAGAAACGGTCCGGTACGATACATGCCGGTTTGCACTTCATCCAGCACAAGTAACGTTTCATAGCGGCGACATAATGTTTGCGCGGCGCGAAAATACCCGGGGTTTGGAATCCGAATGCCGGCTTCGGATTGAATTGGTTCCACGATGAAAGCGGCGAATCGCTTGCTGGCAAGCTTTCGCTCAAGCGCCTCCACATCATCAAAAGGAATCGCTTCTGTTTCTGGAAGAAGAGGCCCAAATCCCTCGCGCCAGAACGAATCGCCCATCAGGGAAAGAGCGCCGCAGGTTAATCCATGAAATGCACCATCAGCGTAGAGCAATCCAACGCGTCCGGTGTGAGCGCGCGAAAACTTAATTGCAGCTTCGACTCCCTCGCTGCCTGAGCTTCCAAAGAAGACCTTCGCCAATCGTCCACCTGCTCGCCGGCAAAGTTTATCCCCAAGCTCGCCAGCCCGCTCCGCGACATGCGACTGAATCATCGCTGGACCGGCAAGGCCGAGCTCTTCGCGAAGCGTGTCAATAACGGCGGGATGGTTATGGCCAATATTGTGAACGCAATATCCAGAAAGAAAATCGAGAATACGCCTGCCATCAGTGGTAAATAATTCGGTGCCTGAGCAGCGCTCGTACCGGACATTCATTTCCAGCAAGTCGAGTAGACGCACCCATTGCGGGTTGACATTTTCGGAGTAGAGATGATCGATCGCAGAATCGACGCTGCTGGTTGCCATTGTGTCCCCTGCCGGTCACGATTGATGACGAAGTAAATCCCGGCTGTAAGTTCTATTTGCAGCGTGAACGGATTGCTGGCTAAATCTGATGCACTGGAAATCGAAGCTGGTTGCACTGATCGAAGAGAGAAGGAGGCTAAAATCTTTGTTTATAGTAAAAGCTTAAGCCAGGCTGAAAATATCGCCTAAAATTTCGTCACTTCGGTGAAGTTAAAATCGTAGTTTCCTGCATTCTGTTCTTCGGGACACTGAAACAAATTAACAGACCACTCCTTCTGGAACGCCTAAACTCCACGCTTTTCTGCTTGCATGACTTCAGAACCGTTTATGGGTGCAAATTGATTCACCACCAGCCAGTAAAGACCAAGTTGCTGTACTACTTGTTGGAATCGATCAAAATCCACTGGCTTTTGAATATAACTATTGACGTGTAGTTTGTAGCTCTCCACCATATCTGCCTGTTCATTCGATGATGTCAACATTACGACCGGGATCATTGCAGTGCGTTCTTCTCCCCGGATTGCTTGCAGCACCTCAAGTCCATCGAGCCTGGGCAATTTCATGTCGAGCAGGACCAGCTTGGGCGCAAGAAATTTACGATCCATGTAGGGTCCCCGGCAAAAGAGAAAATCCAGGGCTTCCACGCCATCGCGGGCAATGTGAATTCGATTCGCTAATCTACTCCTGCGCAACGCGACCAGCGTCAACTCTATATCGGCGGCGTTATCTTCGACGTAAAGAATCTCAACTTCATCATGACTCATAGCTCACCTGCGGTTGTGGATTTTACTGCATTGGCTGAACCCTGTTTTGCGGTGAGAGCAAAGAAGAAAGTGGCGCCCTTATTCACCTCGGCTTCCGCCCAGATGCGTCCGCCATGCTTTTGGATAATACGTTGAACTGTCGCGAGACCTACTCCGGTTCCTTCGAATTCCTCAGCGCGGTGCAGACGTTGGAAGACACCGAATAGTTTGTGCGCGTATTGCTGATCGAAGCCCGCGCCATTATCGCGCACGAAAATAGTGGGCGCGCCCTGCAACGTGACTTGTCCAGTTTCGATGATAGCTTTTTCGCAGCGCCGCGTGTACTTGACCGCATTCGAAAGTAAATTCACGAACACTTGCTTCATCAGGCCAGGATCGCACTCGATTGCAGGTAATTCCCCGATCCGCCAATCAATCTCGCGTTCCTCGCATTCCAATTGAAGATCTCGAACAGCAAATTCGACAAGTGATTTTAAGTTTGTTGGCCTGCATACCAGTTCCTGACGCCCAATCTGCCCCATCTTCAATAAGTCATCCACAAGCTGGCCCATATTCTTCGCCGCATTTCGGATGGACGCTAAATAATGACGTGCCTCGGCCTCAAGAGTAGGACCGTAGTCATCCTCCAGAATTTTGGAGAAGCCGTTGATATGGCGCAGAGGAGCACGGAGATCGTGAGCAACGGAATAGGAAAAAGCTTCCAACTCCTTGTTAACGGCATCAAGTTGCTGGGTGCGCTCTGCCACGCGACGCTCCAGATCCTTATTTAATTTATTAACTTCTTCTTGTGCTCGTTTACGCTCCCCAATTTCACTGGCTAATCCTCGGTTCGCTGCTTCTGCCTGTTTTCTCCGGCGGCTCGCCACCGTAGCGAGAAGAATCGCCATAGCGAGCAAGCCGGTCAAAGTGAAGATCACTAGTACGCCCATCGCTCCTACAGTGAGGTTCAGATGGATTGCACCCAAGTTGAGCACATATGTTTTTGCCGGTTTTCCGGCAGCAGAGTTCGGCTGGCGGATCCCGGCCGTATAACCCAGGACAGCCGCGCAGCAAAGCGCCAGCAGAACTCCGCCGAGTCTGAATCCTTCAGCCGATTTCTTTGCGCCTGAGCTAAAATTCAATTCGCAGCCCTGCTTGTCCCTCGCGTCCCGGTAAATATTGCAGCGGCTTGCCCAGGGGCGTGGAGGCCACATTGTGGAACTGCTCGACGGCGGCCGGATTGGCTCGATTGAGCAGGTTAAAAGACTCAAATATGGCCTGCAGCTGCACCTTCTCGCGGACCACAAATCGCTTGGAGAAGCGCGCATCCAAGTTGACGTAGCCTGGCGCCTGGAAGTGATTGCGGCCAACAAGAAAATCCGTACCATTGCGGAGGCCATCCCCATCTACGTCCACCGGCGCTGCAGGCGAGTCGGTGAAATGAAAGCCGCTCTGTACCCGGAAGATTCCGCCAGCCTCAAATCGCAAAGGGAATTGCACGATTCCGTGTACAAGCAGCGTGTGATTCAGGGCCAGGTCTGAAGGACCGCGATCAAGATTTGTCCCGTTGTAAAACTTTCCGGCTTGCGGCACGGGATTGCCATTGCTCGCGATAAACGATCCATTCGCATTGGTTTTCTTGCTCACCGGATCGGTTACCACCGTCGGAACGCCAACAAAGCTATCGGTCGGGCCATCTGCGCCCAGAGTGCCCGCTCCCAGGCCAGTCTGTACCTCACTCACGAAACTGGAGTGCAGCGCGTTGTCGACCGCATTGGTCCATGTGTAGAAGGCCTCAGTAGTGAAGCGCTTGCTCATACGCTTGCGGATTCCAACACTGATTGCGTCATACCGCCCCTGATACCACGGACCATAACTGAGAATCGGTCTGGTGCCAGTACCCGGCTGTAATTCTCCGGTATGTCCCGGCATGCGGGCTTCAAAGGCCAGATTCGTAGTCCTGACACCAAGCATGTTGCATATATCGCGATGGTAATAATCCGCTTGAATCACGCTATCGCTGGTGATCTCCCTCTGCGCGCCGAAATGAAGACCGCGTGTGTATGGTGTTTTGAAACTTGGATCCACCGTAATTGGGATTAAAAAAACTTGGGGCACGGGAAAGTTCATTGTCAGATTGCCAAATCCACCCCAGAAGAAAAATCCCGGTTGCCGGTTTACGGCGGCACTGGCCGCATCCACGAATTGCTGTGGGTCGAGTCCGCTCAAAGCTTGCACATTGCTCTGACTCACTACAGTGTTGAGTGGGATTGGTGCATGACCCGCCGCCACCACCGTATTCAAATGATCGACGCCGAAAAGAGGCAAGCCCGCCGTGGGGCAGGTGGCGCTTGAGGACGCAATCTGCGCATCAGTCAAGATCGGCGAAGGGCATAATCCGAATAGCTGCGGAAGACTGGATGGATCACCATAGAACAATCGTGGAAAGGAGATGGTCTGATCACGGAAGAGGTTTGCGCCTCCAAAGCCTGGAATGTCGCGCGCCAAACCGATACGAAAATTGTCGGAGAAAATCCCCCAACTTGCGCTAAGAACGGTTTTCGGG